>Ga0307987_1000270_pt1 | contig 31967 bp, 18 predicted proteins | sample EllFjometagen181_FD_203157 | JGI IMG/M metagenome (GOLD analysis project Ga0307987, IMG submission 203157) | Marine microbial communities from Ellis Fjord, Antarctic Ocean - #181 | ecosystem: Environmental > Aquatic > Marine > Unclassified | place: Southern Ocean | collected 2014-10-08 | reverse complement strand
TTACAACTTATCTCTTAAAAAAACCATTTTTAATTGGCAATTATCAAAAAAAACAATCATATTGCAGGAAAAAGTGCAGACATGGATAGCCTTCATAAAAGATTTAAACAGGAAATGGTAAACCAAGCGTTGCTCTGCAACACTGTACCTTCAGCAAGCTAAAGGCGAAAGTGTCTTATAGCAAAATCTCAGGCATTCTCACATTAAACAGTAAGCCCTAATAAAGATTCTCGCACATAGACGCTACTCAAGGTTGCGAGAGAGGCTTAATACATTAAAGACAAACAACCAAGGAGCTAGCTTTGCTGTTCCAAACTTGTGTCCTGCGTATGTGTCAAGCCGTAGGCACTGCGAGGCGGAAACCGTAGTATGAAGCATGGAAGGGGTAGAACAAAAACGTCTCACCCACGGAAACCGTGACAGAATCTTTTTTTGAAGTATATTCCTTATCGTTGCCGCGAAGTTGTCCGAAGACAATTGAGCCTAGATATATTTTGCGTTTATCATACAAAGGAATAATACTCTCCAACAAGCCAGAATTACAATGATAAACATGTACGTTTTTAGTTCGTTCAAAAAAAACCATATTTATGAATAAAACATGTTGACGCAAGATGATACATGATGTATAATGGAGCCTGGCATTGGAAATATGGCCAAGGCATTCCTGCATTTGTACCATAACCCTAAATCTGTATTCGTGAAGAAGAAATTTAAAGAATGGCAAACACATTATGAACGGCAAAAACACTTCAGCAATCGTAAAAGAAGCTTGGGAAAAAGGAACAGTTATTCCGGGATTCAATATCCCCTATCTTCCAATGATGGCACCGGTAATTAAAGCTTTGAGAGACACTAACAGTTTTGGGCTTATCATGGTGGCTAGGCTGGAATGGGTAAAGTTTGAATCAAAGAGCTTGGAAGCAATCAGTGCCGAATATCAGAAGTTGAAAGACGAGAAGCATACTCGTCTGCACCTCGATCATGTTCCGGTAATTGATGAAGATGATATACGGGTTGACTTTGAAGGAGATATTTCAAGAGCGCTGGATAATGGCTATGAATCAGTAATGGTTGACGGTTCCAGACTGCCTTTGGATGAGAATATCGCATGCACAAAAAAGATTGTTGAACTTGCAAAAAAGTATAATGTTCCAGTTGAAGCAGAGCTTGGTGCGGTCATGGGACATGAATCTGGACCGATGCCTTCTTATGATGAATTATTTGAAAGCAAAAAAGGTTTTACCTCTCCTGAAGATGCAAAAAGATTTGTTGACGAAAGCGGAACAGACTGGTTATCAGTAGCAATCGGCAATATTCACGGCGCAATTTCTGCGGCAAAAAAGCAGCAAAAGAAGCTTGAAGCTAGAATTGATATTGAGCATTTAGCTAAAATAAATAAAATTGCTGGAGTTCCTCTGGTACTTCATGGTGGAACTGGAATTAGCAAAGAGTACATACTTGAAAGTATCAAGCATGGCATAGCTAAAATCAATGTGGCAACCGCTATCAGGCAACCTTATGAAAACACGCTCCCGCAGGGAGTGGAAGCAGCGCAAAAAGCTGTTTACAAGGCAATGGTTGACTTGATAAAAAATGAACTGGTAATTGAAAATTCAAGAGATATTTTATTTAACTAGGGCTTCCTGTTTAATGTGAGATTGCGTATATTTTTGTACTAAGACGTGTTAGCCTTTAGTTCTCTAAAGGTAACTCGTTGCAGTGTAAAAAGATGCGTGATATCGCATTACAAAGTCATAAATTGTATGAACTTTATATTAAAGTTCATCTTCATTTTTTTTTACAAAACATGTTAAAACCCTTGCACTTTTAACGTATTAACCATAGTATAACAAATTGTCGATAGGCAGTTTATGAATTTAACAGGAACCCTAACTAAGGAGCACAACATGACTACTAAATCTACATTTGCATTATATTTCGGAAACCGGGGTTTTTTCCCTGAATCACTCATTGCCGGAGCTCGAAAAGAACTCAGTGAAAAGCTTTCTGAGCTTGGTCATAAATGCATTATGCTTGATGAAAAAACGACTCGCAATGGCGCGGTTGAAACCGCTGCTGAGGGCAAAATATATGCAGAATTTTTGGAAAAGAATAAAGGTAAATTTCAGGGCGTTATCTTGTGCCTACCAAATTTTGGTGACGAAATCGGTGCAGTTGAATCCATGAAAGATGCCGGAGTTCCTATATTTATTCATGCCTACCCAGATGAGCTGGACAAAATGGATTTCAACTCTAGAAGAGACGCATTTTGCGGTAAGTTTTCGGTTATGGATGTTTTTACTCAATACGGTATTCCATTCACCGCTTTGCAACCGCATACAGTGCATCCGTCCAACAGCAAATTTGCAGAGAATATCAAAGTTTTTGATGCAACATGTAAAATAGTAAAAGGTATGAAACGTATGACCGTTGGAGCTCTAGGAGCCAGAACCACGGCCTTCAAAACTATTCGCTTTGATGAACTTACTCTACAGAAATATGGCATCACCACTGAAACTCTTGACCTTTCTGAAATAATTTTCCGAACTGAACAACTTGATATAAATACTGATGCTTATCGCGCCAAATCGGAACGTCTTAAAAATTATACTAACTGGGACGGTGTGCCGAATAAAAGTATTATTACTCTGACAAAACTCGGCGTTGTAATCGATGAAATAATCGAAGAATATGGAATGGATGCGCTTGCTTTAAGGTGCTGGATAGAATTAGAGAAGACTTTGAAAGTATCACCATGCGTACTACTCAGCGAACTCAACGATCGTGGTTTCCCGGCAGCTTGCGAGCTGGACGTATGCAACGCTATTCCTATGTATGCCATGAATCTTGCTACCGGTAAATCTCCAGCATGCCTAGACTGGAATAATAATTACGGTGAAGATGAAAACAAATGTATTCTCTTCCATTGCGGGCCGGTTGCTCAATCACTAATGACCGCAAAAGGTCAAGTTATCGATCACCCGATGTTTGCCAAAGCGCTTGGCGCTGGTTGTGGCTTCGGCTGTAATGTAGGCAGAATTGCTCCAAACCCTTTTACTTTTGCCAGCTCAGTTACGGTTGATGGTAAACTCAAGTTTTATCTTGGTGAGGGAGAGTTTACAGATGATGAGATTCCTAAAGAGTATTTCGGTTGTGCCGGGGTGGCTCATATTGAGAAGCTTCAGGAAAAGCTAAATAAAATTGGCTATGCCGGATATCGTCATCATGTCGCTGTTGCTCCCGGTCATGTGGAAAGTGCCATGCGGGAAGCATTCACAAGATACCTTAATTACGAAATTATGGATATTTAACTATGAGTTATCTAGGACTTGACATCGGAACCAGCGGCTGTAAAGCCGCTATCTTTGAACAGGACGGCACTTGCTTGTCCACTGCACATCAAAGTTATTCGATAATGAATCCACGGGATGGCTGGGCAGAGCTTGATTCAAATGAAGTAATTGAGAAATGTTTTGAAGTAATCAGGCAGGCTGTAAAAGCTGCACCCGGCAAAGTGAAAGCTATGGGTATTTCGAGTCAAGGTGAAGCGTTTACTCCGGTGGGAGCAGATGGAAATTTTCTCGGAAATGCCATGATTTCGTCCGACTGCCGTGCAGAAAGTTTAGTCAAAGACTGGGAAAAACAGTTTGGTTCTAATAAACTCTATCAGATAACAGGGCATTCTTCATCCGCAATGTTTACGCTATTCAAACTCATCTGGCTTAAAGAAAACAAGCCTGATATCTGGGCAAAAAGTAAAGCATTTTACTGTTTTGAAGATTTAATGCATTTCCGACTGGGAATTACTCCGTCAATAGGCTGGCCTCTGGCTGGAAGAACAATGCTATTTGACATAAACGAGCATTGTTGGAATCAAGAAATTATGGATGCAATCGGTTTGGATAAATCTAAACTTGCGAAGCCGTTTCCAAGCGGTTCTGTAGCTGGAATTATTCCTGATGAAATAGCAAACATACTCGGCCTGCCTTTTGGAGTGAAAGTTGTTACAGGTGGGCATGACCAGACTATATGCGCTTTGGGTGCAGGGGCTTTTGAAGCCGGGACCGCTATGTATGCTACAGGTACGGTTGAATGTATATGCCCAGTGTTATCGGAAAAAATTCTCAGTTCCGATCTGCAGAAAAACAACCTGTGCTGTTACGATTACAGTTTGCCTGGAAAATATACGACAGTCGCTTATTGCCTGACTGGTGGAAATATCCTGCAATGGTTCAAAAAAGAATTTGGGCAAGAGGATTCCTACGATTCATTGATTGAACAAATTCCTAACGAACCGACAGACTTACTTGCTTTACCATACTTTACTCCATCAGGAACGCCTTATTTCGATACTGTTACTAAGGGAACAATAATGGGATTAGGCTTAAATACCTCTCGCTATGAAATACTCAAATCATTGCTGGAAGGCGTATTGATGGAAATGAAACTTAATTTGAATCTACTGGCTGAATCCGGCATGAAAATAAATAAGCTCATAGCTACTGGCGGTGGAGCTAGAAACACAAAATGGATGCAGTTAAAAGCAGATGTTTTAAATATGCCGATTATTAAAAAAAATATTGATGAAGCCGGATGTTTAGGAGCTGCAATGCTGGCTTTCTCTGCGGATACCGGAATGAATTTCAAACATGATAGTGATGAAAAGATAATTATGCCAAATCCTGAAAAAGCTAAAATTTATGAACATAAATTTAAAATGTATAAAAAGATGTATCCCGTTATGAAAGAACTTTATCAAAATATCAAATAAGGAGTATAATAAACATGTCGAACAAATCAGATTATTACAATATCAGTCGTGAAGAATTAAGAAAATACTCCGCGGATAGCGCACAACTCGCCAGTTGTCGTTTGTCATCGCTTGAAGATGGTAATGGCAGAGGCATGAGAATCATTGACGTAAACAATGGGTCTGGTTTGAATTTTACTGTCGTTCCAGATCGCGGAATGGATATTGTGGAAACTTATTTCAGAGGTATTCCTATTGCTTTCAGGGCTCCGGCAGGATATGTAAACGGGGCGAAATTTGAATCCAAAGGTTTAGGGTGGCTACGTTCATGGGCCGGCGGAATGGTTACTACATGCGGACTGAGAAATGTTGGTCCAAATGGAACAGATTCTGGTTCAGCATTGGAACCGGAATGGGGTCTGCATGGACGCATCGGACATCAAGGTGCTGAAAATTTATGTACCAAACAATCCTGGCAAGGGGATGAATTCGTATTAAAAACAAGCGGTACAATGCGTGAGGCGTCATTATTTGCTGAAAACCTGAGAATGGAACGTGAAATCTCTACAGTTCTTGGCGATAATACTATTTACCTGACCGATAAAGTTACAAACGAAGGTGCTTCCAGCGAGGTACTCCAAATATTATACCACTGTAACTTCGGCTATCCGGCAATCTCGCCGGACTCTACTCTGGAAGCTGTAGATCACGAGTGTACTCCCAGAGACGAGGAAGCATCCAAGGGCGCTGAAAACTGGCATTTGATTGAAGATCCTGTACAGGGGTTTGCAGAACAATGTTTCCTACACAAAATACCTGCAACTGAAGATGATTTTGCCAGCATAAAATTAATTAACCCAACAATTGGATTAGAGGCAAAACTTTCATGGGATACCAGCACACTTCCAAATATGATGCAATGGAAAATGCAGGGCTCAGGCACTTACGCTTTAGGGCTTGAACCAACAAATGGAACAGTCGCCGGACGCGAGGCAGATATAAAAAATAACAAAGCCCAATTCATCAAACCCGGACAAGAAATAATCTTTAGGATAAAATTGTCATTTACCTAACTACAAACATGTGTATTTAAGGGTTCCTCTTGAATTCAATTTGCAAGAGCAATGTTAGTTTCATCTTCAACAACCAGAACACTAACAGCATCGGGTGCCATTACTTCTGTCCGAACTTTATTGTTAATTAATTTATGATTAACATGTATAACACCATGTGGAGTAGGAAAAGTTCCACGGACAAATTTCAAGCCTAGTTCAGCTAGTGGCGGTGGATTTATTTGAACTTCAAGACATCCAGGTTTTGCTGGGGTAACTCCCAAAATGTATTCAGACAACCAAGCTGTTGGGCCAGCTGCCCAAGCATGACATAAACTATGGCGGTATCCTTTATAACAATGTTCGCCATAGGTCTTATGTACATCAACTTTGTCGGGATTAAGTTCGTCAATTCGTCCAGCGTTTTCGAGCCAATCCATATTAAAACTTTCCCAGAAAGTTGTAGCTCCAAGTTTCAACATACCCCCCCAATAGTCTTTTAGCATATCAACACAATTTGTTAAATCTCCCGCCATACCACGAGCATTGAGCACATAATACCCATAAAATGTTGAAAGATTCTGCAATGGATTTTGACTTAACAAATCTTGATTGGCTTGAACAGCATCCAGTTGCCCTGCTAAAACTTGCAAAGCAATAGCTTGTTTATTGTCGGTTTCAGGAATGTTTTTTTTCAAAAGAACTGTCATTTTTTTTGCGTATTCAGCGTCATGTTTACACTCCAAAGTATTCAGAAGATTATTCCCCACATTAAAAGCTTTCAACATCAGAGCTTGTAAACCTGCATGAATAGCAGGTTTATCCCCGGACGTATTCCAATCCAAAAAACGATTGTTTTCAAGACATTCGATACCATCCTTGGAAATATATTCGCCTATGTAATGGAGCAATCCTATAATATATTCTCTTTGTTTTTTCAAGAATTCCAAATCGCCTTGATAAAGATACCAGTCATATAGAGTAATCAACCACCATAAAGAATAAGAACAATAATCATTCATAAAGCTAGGTAGCGGTGTGCTTTCTCGCAGATAATCAAGAGTTTTGGGAACAATGTCAACATTTCCAAAAACTGAATTAATCACCATCACAGCCGGATGAACATCTCCTGCCCAAACTAAACGGTCACGTTTAATTCCGTCCCAAAGATATTCCTGCATATTTAAATGAACTGTATATGCTCCAGTGTCCCAAATCTCATTCAATATAGGGTCACTGCATTCAAAACTACCAAGATAAGGAAGATCGTGATAATGCAAAATTGCCCGTACTGCTTTGAGATCAACATAACAACCTTGCTCAATCACCTCAAGAGAAACAAAGCGAAAACCGCAAAGTCCTGTTTCAACACTGCCGTTACGGGGTGCTTTAATTACATTGTTTTGAACAATATGACTGTATTCTGCGTCCTGCATAGCTTCACTTGCCGATTCACCAAATCTGACTTTTAACGCAATCTCATGACTGCCGCTATTACTCCCCGTAATAATCTCAATTCCACCATAAATTTCACGGCCAAAATCGAGCAAGACACTACCTTCCAGTTTAAATCCAGCATTCCCATCGCAAACATTAGATTGGTAACATTTGCTATCAATCAGAAATGCGGATGCCCCATCAGTCGCGGGGGATTCACAAACTATTCGAGCAGGATTGATACGTTTATGGCTTCTCGTATCATTCTGTGTGCGGGTTTTAAAGTATTTTTGTATAGTGTTCATTATTATTCTGTTTTGTTACTGGGTTGTAATGATATCAAGCATACTAGAATATCAGTCTTTTTTTATGTATAATTCACTAAGATTATTTTCTATATAAAATTTTTAATTTAGCCTTCCCTGCCAAACAAAGGGAACGTTTACTAGTTGATTATATTCAATTTCAGCCACATAAAGGCCACCTATCATATTTCGCTTCTTAAGGTCAGGACTATGTCCGCCCCATGGACGTTCTCTTAGGTCGCACACTCTGTACCAAATAAAGTGTCTCCAGCGCCCCTCAATATAAAGATTTACTCCAACAGCATGGTCTACAAATGGTATTGATTTTCCTTCGCAACCCCGAATTCCACCTTCATCGTGAATCATAACAGGTTCTCCAAAACTGTCATTAATCATGGGATAAGCCAGCAGTGGATTTCGCAACATATCCATGCTGGGATTTGTGGCAAGATAAATGTTACTATCCAGTCCCTTATTCAGAACTTGTGGAATCATATTATTGGGGCGGGCAAACAACAGTTCAAAATTCAAACCGTCCTCTGAAATATAAACTCTTCCATTTGTATCATTGCCACGAGTAAAAATCAAATAGTGATCGTCTCGTTTGAGTATTGAAGGCTCACTTTCGCCAGGCAAGCAGTTTACACCTGGTACTTCTGTACGAAACGTCATAAATGGACGGCCACAAGAAACGGGAGTCCATTTCTCGCTATCAAATTCAAATCGGAAAACAACCATTCCCTTATTGGTTAAAAATGGGGCAAGAAAGGCACCTTCATCAATAAGAAAATATGACAATGGCGTACCAAGGAGTGTGTACCCCAGCAAGGTATCTAACATCTCCCGACGAGTAACTGAGATTGTTTTGCCGTCCCATTTTATTTGCATAAACTCGAAAACAACTTCACTTTTTTCATCAATATTACTGCGATCAGCATTAAAGGTTATTCCAGAAGAAACCAAAAGCCCGGTTCCAGCTCCAAACTGCTCCTGTCCTTCTTTAAGCGCTCCTTTTGGCATAAAAGTGCCAGTAACAGGGTATTTTGCTAAAAATGCACTGCCTGATCCCGACTTCAACTCATATTCGGGGTCGGACCAATTTAATGGAATGGCATTTTCTGCTTTTATGCCTGAAAGTCTTTCAAAAATAAATGCGTCGTTACCAACGCACAAATCTCCGCCTCCCTGTTCGTCCATACTTGCTACAAGCATGCAACGCTTTTGGTCTAGTTGAAAGCATTTACCCAGCTCATATCCCACACTATTAGTTGTGCTCTTTGGTTGACGGCATGGGTGATTCAATATCTTTCCATGCTGAATAATTTTTCCCAAACTATTTTTTCTATAATTAAACATATTTATTTCTCCATTTATTAATATAAAAGCCTATGGCTATTTTTTTAGTTTCAGTACTCCAAATTTATCGGGGAAATAGTGTGCACGAGCACCAGTCGGAGACCAACAGCTTGCCGTTGCCTTTGCGCCTACTGAGCGATTGCGGTAAAAATTAACTGCTAGATTCCCTGTAAAATTCGGATCGTTGATACCAATGCTGGCAAAAGGAAGACGCACTTCAACAACCCAGCGATTTGCTTGCTTTTCAACGTTAATTTTAGCGTTGCTATTCCATAATGGATCGCGCGCAGCGGGATTCAGAACCTTCGCATCAAAGAGAGCGCCATTAACATTAATGACCAGTTGATAGCATTTGGCACGCTTGGATTCGTCTGGACAAATATAAATTTCAATACTGTCATCTTCCCAGATTGTACCATCATCATTACTTGTTATCTTTTTTCGTATTTTTGCAATTTCAGGTTCAAAACAAATGAATTTGAAATACAAATATTGTCGATCGTATCCGGCATATAACCAAGTTGACGGAGTATAACTTTCACCGTTTTTACCAAAAAACTTGACCGGTTTTATCTTCGCAAAAGTTTTTTTCCTATTCATAAGCGGTAGATCTAGCTTTTGAATACCGATATTCTCCAGCCGTGTCAGTCTCTTGGCTCCGATAGAAAATTCTTTTCGAATTAATTCCACGCGATTACGATAAACCGAAGCTACAGGAGTAGTCTCTAATGCTTGGTTTAAAAAACCGTTAAGTTTAGTAATTAAAATCGGAGTAAAGACTTCCTCTGGCGTGCACTTGGGATTTTTTGCAACAAAAGCAGATCGTTGTTGTTGGGCTGTTAACCAAAAAGATTTCATCGGGGCTGCGGCAGGTCCATAGAAGAGATTACAGTATTCGTCGATTAATGTAGCAAGCTCCAACTGTGGATTCCAATAAAGTCTCGCGGTTACGTAAAGATTTAAATGCTGCATTCCTGGAGTTGGCATCTGATTATACTCGGTATGATGTTGCCCTTCGGCTTCGATAAATTCACCGCTAAATTTAGGATTGCGAAACAAGTATTTGAGTTCTTTCTCAATGGTATCTATGAAAACAATTGGAAGATTTGTCCATGGCAACCAATGGTCGAGATAATAACTCCACAAATAAAACCGGTCAACTTTGCCAGACCAAGCCTCTATCTCCGCATGAATTCGGGAAGATGTCCCTGAATTAGCAAGTAAACTGCGCCGAACACAAAACATTATGGCAACATTTGGCAAATAAGTGATTTCGGGAGGAGGACTCTGATAATGTTCGTAAGCCAAACATCCCACATATTTATTCGGAAAGCGCTTGCTCACCAATGCAGCTACTTTTCCAGTAAAGTTCCAAATATGATAAGAGAATTTTCCGCCTTTTGGTGCTGCTGGACGAAGTTCTGCTTGGCAATTTTGGCACTCACAAATTCTTGTTAATCCGTCATTTGGAGACAATGGATAAACATCTACATCGGGATGTGCTTCAAAATATGCGATAATGTCATCAGCCCACTGTTTAATTACATCAGGATTAGTCAAACAAAGGTGCCCATGTCCATCTGCAACGCATTCAGAGCCAAAAGCTCGCTTTCCATCGGCAAGTGCAAAATATTCAGGATTTGAATCACGGTATTTTTGAAACTCACGATAGGAATGCATAATCATTACTGGAGCCTTCCCGCCAAAGCCTACACGGTGCGCCCATAATGCACTTTCTGGACTATGTTCGAACATAGAAAACCAGGGATAGCGATAGTTGACTTTTGGCGCACCAGAAATAGTGAGTTTAGGTACCGTCAGATTGGGAACTGAAGTAATTACGGTTCCAAGTTTGCCGGGTAAGTAAAAACGTACTTTCCCAATTTGTCGAAGAAATTCATAAACGCCTGTCAATGTTCCTGCATCTCCAAAAGCCGCTAACTTTAGTTTCGAATTATACGCTTCTACGCTACGCCATGGATTTATCGGACCAAGCAGTACCCGCCCTTTGTAATCTTGCCCAAGGATGGCTAAGTAATCAGCACCCGTTTTGATTAAATAACCTTCTCTTGGAAGTTTTTCAGCACTTAGCCCACGTTTTTTGAGCCCGGAAGACTCTCCGATAAAAATAACTGGAAATTGAGTCGCTACATGAACAATCTTCAAATTTGCGGCACAAATTTTATGGCAAAATTCTTGCATCTCTTTTGCGGCAAGTTGAACCGAATCTGTCGCGTCTGTTGCAACAACGATTTCTTTATATGGTTTCCCCGTGTGATCAAGCAACGCTGCTTGAAGTGAAATCACTCCTAAAGCGATATAAATAATTAAAGAAAAATTAAATTTCATTTGACAATCTCCAGTTTTAGTTTTTTAACATCAACGATTACACCTTCAGCTTTATTTTTCCTATTACCAACCTTTTCAATAGTCATATTGCGAACCCTAAATGCAATCGTTCCTTCACCGCGACTTAATCTATCATTAACTAATTTTGTTATATCTAAATGATGCAATACCTGGCTTTTAGCATCAATGAGCATAGCATTAACGGGGGAAACATCATTAGAAATAAGATCCATTTTGAATACAGGAGCATGTTCGCTTTTAAAACATTCAAGCTCCAGCCTATTGCCTTTCATTGCTCCAAAGGGCTGCAGTGGCAAAACCAATATTGCTTGTTTTACTTTGCCTTTTTGTAAATATTCACTCAAATCGAAATGAAACACTACTCGGTCCTTACGATTCAGGACATTTGGATTCCCTACCCAGCTACTCTTTGGGTCCCAGCACCTAATATCTACGCTTGCGCCACCACCAAACGAGCTTGGCTTTACGATTTCACTTTTAGCTAGCAAAGATATTGGTTTATTAGGTTGCAGCAAGCGTTCTTGACCATTGGCGTTCTTGATATAAATATTTATCTCTGTTAACCAAATTCCTGTTCCGTACATTAATATTTTCAAAGCATTGGTCGCTTTACTGGGCGCATCCCATTTGGTTTTTATTGAGGCACTAGTGAATTTTGTGTTATTGGCTTTGCCTGTTACATCATTAATGCATGCTTTATCGCCCCAAAGACTTTTTGCATCATCCCACAAAATAAATTCTGTTTTGAGTGGTGCATATAGGAGTGTATTTGGTTTTGCGGTGAATACCTCTACTCGGCTAATGATCATAGGTTTATTAAATTCAAACACCACACCACAGCCTTTTGGAGCGTATTTAGAATCCCATATTACACGATTTGTGTTGTAACTTGTCGCTTTGTCAAATAGAGCACGCCTATGATTTTTAGAATGTATTTTATTAGGCTCTCCTAAAAATGACCAGGAAAAATCTGTTGCACCGAGTAATCCTCCATATAATAGCAAAGACATAATGAGAAAAAATGATTTCATAATTTAATTTCTATACTTTTTATTATTGACTGATAAACAAAATATAGTTCTATCCTGCCATAGCATTTTGAATAGTTGCCCAAAAACGGCACAAAAAACGAACATAAAAGCAACTTTGGCGGCAGTGTTAGGCATTAAACTTCCTCTACATCAAAATAATATTAAATTCTAGAGTTGCTGCTCAAAAAAACAGCAGATAACAACGTGGGCTGCCCACCTCAATTCGTTTTACATATTCCATAAACATCATACACCATGTAAAAAAAATTGAAACGGACAGCCCACTACACAAAAATATTCAATATTTAATTACGGAAAATTGTTTTCCGCCTGCGAACCAACATCACACCAATGCTACTCAATAATAAGTAACGTTCCAGCTGGAGGAACGGAAGCAATCGAGAGGTCGTCAATACCACCAAATGAGGTTTCTAAGGAAAACGTACCACCATCGGCATCTGCGATAGTTGGTGTCACGCCAAAAGCAAGATTGTACCATAAACTAGTCTGTGTGATACCAGTGGCTACGGGGGTCACGCTAACTCTCTGTTTACTCAAAGCATAATCAATCTCAACCTCTATGATAAATGCCTGTTCGCCAGGATCAAACCCCGTGTTCACATAGACTGCAGCAATATCAGTGACGATATGCAGAGGCTGGTCGATTCTATACCATGCGTTGAAATACATGACGCCTGCATCATCAAAAAGTTTAAATTGGGCTGTCCCCCAAGCTGCTGGATTACCATTGTCATTTGGGATCCAAAGCCAACTGGTTTTAAGAATGTCCGCATCAGGGTTTATTGTACGCACCATTGAACACATTTTATAAGGTTCCGCTAACATCGAAGCCCACTGACCATTGGCAGGGAAACCTGCACTATCAGCCTTAATGTCGTTATGATAACCGCCAGGTATAGTAGCGGTCCACCCATCTTGGCCATTTACTGCCCCCAAAGTGTAAGTGGGACTTTCAAAATCTGAGGTGTACAAGTACCTCGCCATGGTCACTCTTGCACTACACAACACAACTACCATTGTTAACATGTTTACTGTCTTCATAACACTCCTCGGTCCTTTCGTTCTTTTTGGTGCTTTCATTTTAGTTTCCTTTTTTTAGATGGGTTAAAACTTTTTTTCCATTTATGATAGAGACGGCATAAATGTTTAGCTTGTATCTTAATTTTATTTCCTTTCGTATATTATTTTAACAAGAATTATTTTTGAAATTCTGAACACTACCGCGTTTTATTAAAATAGGATTGATCAGTCGGATCTTATCGCAACTATCGGGAGTGAGATGATTTTTTTCCAATAACAGAAAAGCTTGGCTAAGATGTTGTTCTAAATTCGGATCGTAGCAACTTACAGGCGGACAGCTATAACGGCTAAGGCAAGTATTCCCTATTGAAACTACTGAAATATCTTCAGGAACTCGTTTATTCAGTTTGTTAAGTGCAGCCAATGCTGCCAACATGATTTCATCGTTTAGACAAAGTAAAGCAGAAAAATCCGTTTTTGAGGCAGCTGATAACATAGCTTCATACGCTGTATCCATAGGATTACTTTCAGGGATAATATTCACACAAATATCTAAATCAGGAGTGTAATATTCCGCAATACAGCTTTGATATACAGCTTGCTGCATCTCTGTCACCGAAGTATCAGTGCAACTACGGAATATAGCAATACGTTGATGACCACATTCAATTAGGTAATCCATCAACATTCGAACACCATGATTATCGTCACAAACAATTGAGGGAATATCTTCTATAGAATTAGCTATGACTACAAATAGTTCTGGTGCTTTTATCATTTCTTTTACGGCCTCAGCAGTGTCAACTCCAAGTAGAATTGTAGGTTGATTATGAAGTACAAAACTTCCAATCAACTCGGGCAAATCTGAATTATCCACATAAACAACATTATATTTTCTACTGTGTCTGGCAGCTATCACAGGAGCTAGAAATGCTGCCTCGTCAACCGTTGAGTTACCATGCACTGGCAACACTATATTCACAGGTTTGTTTTCCCAATTGTCATCCACAAGACGTTTTAAATAAGTTCCAGAACCCACTTTTTTCTCGACGATACCACTAACATTAAGTTCCTTGAAAGCGCGCCGTACCGTAGACATGTTCACATTGAGATTTCTAGCTATTTCTCGCTCTGAAGGTAGCTTGGCTCCTATTTGAAACTTGCCTTTATTAATATCTGAAACCAACAGATTGTAGACAATTTTGTATTTAAATTGATTAGTTTTCATTGCAACGTTCATATTCCCCTCTAAATCTTAAGCCAAGTCAAAGTGTTATGCGTATCATTCTATATTATACGCAATCACCTGTCAACAGATTAAATCATTTTTCCCACTTTTTTTTCTTTTGGCGTCAATTGACGAAGTAAATGCACCCCATTCAAAACATTGATATTACATTCAGTCTGTCGAAAATTACTGTTGCATTTAACCTACTAAAAGTTTCAAGATCACATATAACGTTCACAACCAGAGAACATACTCCCTCCCCCCAGCGGAGGGAGTTAAATCTACCATTTTTCATGATATAATGTTTTAATACACATCAGAGCAATAACGCTCCAGCAAGAAACTAAAGGAAAACGGCGGATGAATAACAAGCATATTAACAATTCTTCTCGTCCTATTCTTAATGATAAAGCTCCTTATGATCTATCTAGGGCATCCTGTTCAATTCAACTTGCAAATGCAACGCTAGTTTTCTCTTCAAAAACTTGTCTGGGTGTTACATCAAAAACAGGTGGTGCAATAGGTGGTGCAACAGGTGGTGCAATAGGTGGTCAAACAGGTGGTCATATCAATTTAACTAAACGACAAGAAGAAATTTTAGCATTAATTAAAGTAGATAATAAAATCAGCAGGAAATCTATATCAGAAAAGTTATCTATTAATGAGTCAGCAGTAATTAAACACCTGAATAAACTTAAAGAAAAAGGTGCTCTGAAACGAATCGGAGGAACTCGTGGACACTGGGAAGTAATTAATAATGGATAATGGAAATAGGATTTTCAACTTACCCTCTTAATTCGCATTCTTTACGTCTTTAGCGCCCATTGCGTTGTTTTTTTCACTGCAACTATATTATCCCGCTTTGCGGGCCCCCGCCAATCTGGACTAGCAAAACCAGATCATTTATTGTTTATATTTAATGATTAAATTACTATCGTAAACTCCAGCATCTCTCCTGTTGGTCGAGTGCGACAGCAGCGTTAACGTCCCATCTCACATTAAACAGTAAGCCCTACTTAACTCCTTAGCTAGTACCTCCTTAGATTTGTTACCATAAGCCGGAATATATCAAAGCATAAGGCGTCAACAGAAAAATATTAATGATGGTTGACAAATAATCAGTTTGTTTATATTATTATTGCAAGCGATTGCTTGAACTTTTTCAACAGTTGTGGATGCCCTATATTAGTTGACGATAAAAATCATGGTCGACAAAGCGGATGAGCTGTATTCAAAACTTCCGTTAATGATCTTAGACTCCCAGCCTGTCAGCAATTCAGTCACAGTGCCATTCAATACAGGGACCTTATAAATCCTCTTTCCGCCAGACAAAGTATGGACCGAGAAAATTTTTCCGGAAGCCCAGGTTACATCTGAATGATTCGAGTTATAGACATTCACCTCGCATTTTTCAGCGATTGCAGCCAATAGTTCTCCGGACATCGCCGGTACTGCGGAAAAAATAATACGGTAATCAGATTTTTCTTTCACAGCAAGACCTGTTTTTCCATCCTTCAGTACTCCAAGAATAGTACCTCCAGATTCAGGATAGAACAACGGGCCGTAAGGACGACTGGATTTGTATTGTTTTGTCCTGGGATTATTGAAATATTGATTTCCCTTCTCTGTCAATTTAAGGACACGTTGTGATTTTGTCTCATTTATCTGAAATCTCATTTCAAGAAGCTTATTCATCTGATATACATTGATACTATCCTTACCAATAATACCGGCCCCATAATAAAATAGTAGGCTACGATTATTGCCCTTTAGTTTATTTTGAATAAAATCAACTTGACTGCGACTTAAAAAAAATGGATTCAGAAAAATATAAAATTTATAGTCTGTGGAAACCCTTTCCAGATCCGCCATCAGATACATATCTATTCCAGCCCCGCTTCTAAATAATTCAGGGTACTGCTGTGACACAAACGAGCTTGTAATTGAACTATTAAATCCAGTATAATATGTTGATTTTTCACTGGTAAACACAGCTATGGACTGCGAAGGATTATATGTGCGAAGCCCCAGCTTATCCAGCGACTCGGAAAGTTTAGCCAACCTTCCTGTGACATTCGCAAGACGCTTGTCACCCATGATCCATCCCAACCCGAAAGTGAACCATCTTGTAGCAACCCCAGATACAAGATCAGTAGCAACCGCACGCTCAAGAACACATTTCGATCCGGCAAGAGATTTAATTCTTGTTGACTGGGGTGAATGAACTGTACGAATATCGCTCTCACATACCAAAAGTTTTTTATGCAGGCGGACAGATGCCTCCGGAATCATATATCCTCCGGCCCCACCGGCCTGACGATCAGCATAACGCGTCGGCGACATCAGCATATCAATGTCAGGACAATTCAGAACTTTGTCTAGATTAAAATGTCCAGTATTATGTGATAGGCTACCCCAAGTCAGAAAGTTGACATATCCATAATATGCTCCGGTTAACAAACGCCCCCCAGATGCCTCTTTCACTGTTGCAGCATAATGACATATGGCGGAACTGACAACCCAGGAAATATATTCCTGAAAATCAATCAGGTATTGAACTTCTCCGGGGCTACGCAAGTCTATCATATCATCAGAACGGCGTTCTTTTACACTAGGTATTTCTACTTCACTGAAGCTTTTGTAATCCTTATGCCATATTTGATTAAGTCTGCTGATATTCTTATTATACTTATTCTCTGTCCAGCTGCGGAATGCATCCTGAAACGGTTTGCTATAATCGGCGAATTCATTTTTCTGTGATCCCCAGTACATCCACTCCCAAGTTATTCCACTGCTTGGAACGATACCAACCACCTTCTCGGCATAAGCTTGATTTTTTATATGCTTAACCAAAGCGTACAATAAGCGATCAGCCTCAGCCATCCATTTTTTCGATGCCATTGATGGAGATTTTTCTGGACTATCTGAATAGTTTTTTATTCCGGTAGATCCATCCTCTTTTGCAGTCAGTTCATCCGGATTTTCATCATTCCATTTCCGCATGTGAAGATTACCTACACTGTCGATATAAATACATAGAACAATATGAGCATCAGGATTTCGGGCCAGAATATTACTGCACATATTGTCAAGATTATTGAAGTTAAAACTGTTATCTGAATTATAATGCCAACTCTGATACTGAAGCCATACGCCTTTTATTCCCGAGTCAACACTGTTTTTTATCTGGCGATAATTGTTGATGGTCTGATCCATTGTGGTTAGTAAATGTGCTGGTAAAACTTTTTCCTTTTCATTTATCAGAAACTTAGGCACAGTCTCGTGATCAATAATAGATATAGAGGACATTTGCAACATTGACTTTCTATCAACATCAAGCCGATATTTTCGAGAAGAACAAAGATCGACCATCGGCATTACAGGATATACTTCATATGTTCCGGTAGGGATGTATTTTAAATTCAGATTAAACGATCTTTTTATTACCGGTTCCGCAAGAAAACTACATTCATCAACTAGGATATTGTATTTATCATTTCTCAAATATATGCAAAAATCCAGCATCTTACCCTTGATAGTCTTAGGTACATTTCGAAGATCAACAGTTATATCAGCCTTGATAGAGCTGTTTTCATCCGCATGTTCAGGAAAACCACTCATTGTAAAATCACCAGTCAATATACTTGACAGAGAAAAAGGAATATTACCCCATGGACTTTGACCTTCCTCGGCAACAACTTCAGCATTATCATGATACTTTCCATAATTAACAGTCCAAGTATTATCTGTTCTAATTATCCTAGCGTTTTGGTTCTTATCTGTATATTTAAGCTCAGCCAGAAGACCGGCAGCACCTCCTCCGTTTACTACTTTAATCTTTAACTTATTTACTCCGGTCCTTAAATTCTTCTTTACATTGAATAAGTCAGGAGTACCCCAAGAATCCAGATTGGGTGCTTGGAGAACAGTTCCATTAAGATTGATTTCAAGTAGATCATCAGCCGTTGCCTGTAGGATTGCTTTATCCAGATTTCCCAAGTTATTGATAGTGAAATCCTTTTCGAAGATACCCTCAAAAAATTGAGAACTTGCCCGCTTTGGAATCCATATCCATTCAGCCTCCCACCCCACTTTTTTTTCAAGAACAAACCGGCACTGCACTTTAGAAACAAGCAGATCTTTGCTACCTAAATTGACAAGTTCAAGCACACACGAAGCTGCATTGAGAGGAACTTGAATTAGAGAAGTTACTGAGTCAACAATATTAGATGCACATATTTCCTTCCCAAAGATATCAAAGAAAAGAAAATGTGTTCCACTCCCTTTACTGCCATCAATCTTACAAAATATAGGATTATTATGCAGGACCTCTATGGAATCGGAAACCACCTTCCCCCCAGCTTTTAATACAATCCCACGTCCAGATGGATTCACGGAGTAGTCTCCTTTCCATCCAGAAACCATAGTCGGACTATCAAGCTGATGGATAAAAAAATCACCATTAAAAAACACATTATTATCTTTAGGTCTGATGTGGATTGAACGAATTATAGTCTTACTGTTATCTATAGTTGACGGATCGATTCTAAGCGATTTTATATTTCCCTTCCATTCAGAATGTTTACTTAAATCAAAAATCACACGCTGAAATCCTTCTCCACCGATCTTCTTACGGCAAGCGGTCTTTTCTGAAAAAGGGATGTCTTTACGAGAAAAATACATTGTAACATGAGGCGCTGGAGTACTCAGTATTATTTCAACAATCGGATATTCTTTGGCAGGGAGATCAAGTACAGGACTGTATAAATATGGATTCTTTTTACTTATTCCTTCAATGCCAGTTCCTTTTATAATTGATACTTTCTGGAAGTTTTCAGTTCTCCATCCTAGCTCGGAACCATTCCTGAAATCATAATAATAAACAAATCGGTGGTCTAATTTCTTGAAACGTATAGATTTCACGCAAACAGGCACACTTTTACCATAGGCTGGATCGATCCTGAGACCGGTTATTATTCCATTCCATTCCGGATTTAAGGCACAGTCGATAGTAACTGTCTGCAGACCATTAGTTAATATTTTTTTTCTAAGCTTTCTTGATTCACTAAAAGGCTTCCCTTCTTTGCTGAAATAAACGGTAATGTGTGGATAAGTTGTTTCGCAGATTATTTCAAGAACTGTCGCCTGAGACGCATCTATTTTCAGAGCCGGGGAATACAGGTATGGGGCTTTAGCACTTATACCTACCAATCCCTTACCCTTCTCGATTTTATATGACTTGAAATTAGTAGCTTTCCAGTTATGAAAACTTCCATCACTAAAGTCCCATGCCGGAAGACTGTTGCAATATGAGGACAAAGCGAATGTTGACAAAAGTAAAATAAATAGTGTTTTTTTCATTTATAGTTTTCCCTTAATATTTTGGATAGCAAGAATCAAGTCTATAATATCTGTACGCAGAATATCCATATCCAGCTTATAGACATTTATTTCGCGCTCTTTCAGATCGCTAAGATAAGCTTTAGCTTGAATTCAATTTGCAAGTGCAACACTTACTTCCTCTTCAAAGACCTCGCTTGGTGTTTTATATCCCAGACATTTTCCAGGTCTATTGTTTAGTTTCTTTTGTCAATTGGCACGCGCTATAATTATTGTTTGTTTTCCTTACTGGTGCCATGTCTGGTCCCCAGGGGGAGATGACTCGTACGGTGTCGCCTAGAAGTTTGAGGCAGTCCGGTATATCGAAATATTGTAGAACTCCATGCATACAGTTGGCTGCCGGCCAAAGAACTACAGATTGAACCCATTCTTCGTAGCTTGTTGGTGCGTTTTTCAGTGTGACGGAGGTAATGCCCGAATCTAGTAAACTAGCAAAGATGACAATTATTGCTCCCTGTCCACGTCCATAAATATGGATGCTTTCAGCACCTTCGCTACGCAATAGGTTGATTGTTGTTAGTACGTCGTAAACCCTGCGTCCTAGATAACTTTGACCTATAAGTAGACCATGACCGTGGAACATGTAGTCCATTCCGTAGCCCTGAAAAAAGTCACCACCGCCGTGACGTTCGGGCATGGATTCGCCCAAGCCTCGTACATCCAAAGCGTATGCAGCATCTGGTGTTGGCAGACTCTTAGACCAGTCTGTCTCCAGCATATCGTCCTCTGATGACGTATGTGGTATATAAAGTGTTACTTCTTTCTCCACATCTAATGTATTACCATAATCTTGTTTATCATCGGTTAGCTGCTTGCGCATAATGGCTCGGATACCATTCTCTGTTTCCACTGCGTAGCGAGCTATTACCCGTCCGTCAACTGACACAGGGCGCGGAATACGAAAGTGGGGAACGCTCTCCGTTCTCTCAACGTTTAGTAGTTCAGATAGTTTTAGACATAGTTCTGGGCCAGATAGTGGTAAGCGTTGTTTCGCCAGCTGTTTTGCCTTTGCAATGTTTTGTTCAAAAATTGGCGTAGAGCCTGCGGCAATAGTATTGCCTTGTGGTGTAGCATAGAGATCTTCATCTGGAAGTACTGCTGTTTCGCTCACAGTAACAACGGGGCTGATGTTTGTATGTCTACAGAAAAACTCGACCATGGCCTCTTGGTTATGGATGGAATAGCCGTGACCTTGTGGACCTATAAATAGTTCGGTGTTGGCTTTTACCCCCATGATTTCATAGAAACGTTTGAGTTCAGAGAATGCCGTTTTCAAGCCACGACGTTCAAAGAAATCATAATGCTGGCCTAGAAGTAATACTGGTTGTGGAGCGCGAGCAATCATGAAGTCAACCATGTCTAATCCGGCGCCTATTACTCCTGGTGGATATTGCTCGCAGTCCGCTGGAAGTTCATTCTCAAGGTTGCTTAGGAAACTGGTGATGAAACAACTTGGCGCCCCCATTGTTAAGCGGTCATCGATTGCCCATAGCCAAGAGGAAATCGTGCCTCCACCAGAGTTACCGGTTACCCCTAAACGCTTTGTATCGACCTCGGGACGTTCACATAGTACATCTACTCCTCGAATACCATCCCAAACTCGCCACATTCCAAAAAATTCGCCAGTTAGCTCTAATTGCTTACCCATCATGTTGTGTGCTAGGCAGCAGTTTGGGATTGATTCTCGAGACGATAATTCATGGTATTGGTCGCGTTCTCCTTGATTGAATGGGTCGTAGATCAATACGATAAAACCATTTCTTACTAGCCGCTCGCAATAGCCTTGGTAGGCTGCTTCGGCTTTGCCGTTTGTGCTATGACCACATGGCGATATAATAGCCGGAGCGAGATTGTTCAACGTTTCAGGTACATACAGATTGGCTGTTACTAGGCATCCAGGTCGGCTCTCGTAGGTCAGTTTTTCAATGCGATAGCCCTCGCAATACTCTATGCTTGTGACTTGAGTCTTCAGCGGAGTCTTTTCTGGGCGTGGACCAAAAGCATCGTCAATAGACGTTTGTACCTTCTTCTGGTACTCAATGGCTGCTTCACGAGTTTTAATCGCTTGCAGACGTTCCTGTCGCTCATTAAAAAATTTTCGAACCTGCTCAACATAATCGTCAAGCACCATGTGTTGATAACCGTTGTATTTCATTTTATTTGTTTCTATTTATTTTTATTGAATTTAAATATTATTAATCCAAGACACTTTGCTTGATAAATTCTTATTCATATGGCTTCCAGCTAGACTTTTAAGACTTGATTTGTTGATGTAAAATGTCCCAATTTCGTGTTCAGTGATATATGCTGTTCTTGTGCACTCATGTGTATGCTTGCGCATTTATCATCGGCTGCAAACCTTAGAAGTTTACCACGCTTATCGGTAAACAATTTCACTTTGCCTTTTACTCTTGCTAGCTCCTTACCGCAAAGCGTCAATATTGATTCCCCTTGTCGCTGTTCTATTTCTGCCTCACCCACTTGACAAAGTGCGAGCTTGAAGCTGCTATTACCTGCTTCAGGCAAGATGTTACACCCCCATGACAGTTCATCCTCTGTTTCCTGAATGCCAATCATTTTAGACATAAAACTAATTGCACAGCACATGGAAGGTGAATACCCGGGCGAAGTTGAAAATTCACCAGTAAACGGATCCATCTGTTGCATAAATTCTGGGCATTGCATCATACAGTCCACCCAACACCGCATAAGATCGTTAAGCGTATCGTACTTACCGTAATGTTCAAGATAGAGGGGCGCGCGTAATGCCAGCAACCCCTGACTCGCTCCGCCCCAGCAATTATTTGGGGGAGGATTAACAAAACCAATTGAATTAGCCGCAATAGATGGAATTGGATAATCGGTCCAGAAGACCTCTGGATTGATTATATAACGCTCATAAATCCTGTCGAATAGCGGTTGGTCGACCACATGTTCCATCAATACTCTCAAACCAGTATCACTCACGCATTTGATCAAATTGCCTTCCGCCGTGCGGTCAAAGAAAAACTCAAGTTCATCATCATAGCAGTATTCAAAGATCGCCTTTTTCGTCAGGTCTGCCAATTCCATATATTTTTCTTCATCGACGGCCCGTCCAAGTTTTCGAGCGATCCTTGCCATAGCCATTCTACCGCCGTAGAGCGTGGCTGAGAGATCCGGTGCGGCATATGGGAGAGCTGGGTAATCGGGGCATATTGCTGCATCTTTATTAGGACAGAATTTGGGCAAACCTTTAAAACGATAGGAATTATCATGTCCAGTATCGTATTCACAGAAGGCTTCGCAGAGGTTACGTTTCTTCGTGTCTCTATGCGTTACCAGCCATTGATCCCATTTGGCCCAGGCGTCATAGCTTTGAATAAAAAACTCTTCGTCATTGCTACGTAGCGCTAGCTTTTCTGCAGTTTCGATAATCGGTACAGTCTGCTGGATTTGGGCATAATTGATACGCTCTAAACTTAAGCTTGATGGGAATTGCCCATCTTCTTTTTGAAAGCGGTAGAAAACTCGATGATTGTTTTTAGCAATTTCCATATCGAAAGGTGCAAAAACCATTCCTTCGAGTGGTGCACACTCCATCCACACACCAGGATACTCCCCACCTTCAATCAAGACCGGACCTATTCCAGGAATAAACTGACGCCGGTTTTTGTGTAATCCTTCTACCGCACGATCAAAAAGTTGCTGATGTTTTATTGAGTCACATTTAAAATTTATCATGTTTAGTTTTCTTCTCTGTAATATTGAATAATTCTACGCCGCTTATTTGCAGCTTCAAACAATTGCGAGAGTTTGTTACTTTTGGTCCGATTCATCCCATAAATATTTGATATCTATGATGTCATTTTGATTTGTTGTATTCATTGACTTGATTTTAAGGTAAGTGCCTTTTGGTAAATCTTTGTTAATGAGTTCAACAGACAATAAATTTTCGCCGGTTGTTACGAGCTTGCTAATATCATATTCTTCAACAGTGCCAAGAGCCTTGATGTCTTTTTTCACCAAGAGACCATTAATATAGGCAGCATAATAATCATCACTTTTTATTTCAAGCTTCAACGACGCAGGCATTTCAGTAATGGTGAATTTCTTTCTCAGAAGATTACGGTTTGATTTTCTCCCTACATGTCCAGACAGCCATTTGGCATCCCCCATTAGCTCGCCAAGATCTTGATTGACTGGAGAGTTATTAATTTCACGTTTCAGATTAATCTCAACTCCGGCATATAATCTATTCGGAAGTTTGGCGGTTGTTGAATAAACATGTACAGCATATGGTTCAAATTCATCAACAAAAGAGTTGTTTTTCAGCTTTACCATACGATTTTCATAAAGAACATAGTATTTTTCAATACCTTTGGTACCGCTCATTTCAAAATTAGCCACAACTTTCTTATTTGAGTAATTTGCGGCAATAATATATTTTTTGCCAACACTCTCACGTTTTATAAAATTAACTTCAGGAGCCGTGCATTCTACATTCGAGTTCTGCCAGTCAGGCATAACAAAAACACTGGACATTTCTGCCACTTCACGTGTATTAGACATAAGGATATTATGAATATAGTCTCTGTCACTTGCATAGGCAACCCCCCAAAAAGACAGGCCGCTGGCCCCTGATATAATACTGCTATAGTTCATAAAACGCTGTTGAATATAATTCGGTAGAAGCGGATTGAGGCAGTCGCCACCTTCATTAGTTAAGTTTGCCCATGCAAACGCCTGGAGAAACATTATTATCGGCTTACGGTCAGCAACTGTCTGACGCATTCTCTTCGCATAATCTCCAACACATGAAAGAGTGCGGTTGTTTTTCAAGCCATTATGGCCTTGTTCTAGAGGAACAGGATAAACATCAACACCATAGATGTCAGTGCATTTAGCGTATTCAGCAAGTTCCTCTACGCTGCCACGAGGGGCGGCATTTATCCATACGGGGTGATATGGATCATATTTCTTTATAAAATTGTATTTATATTGAATGGTATCAAGAGACCGACCACCATGTAACGGTTCGTCGACAATAGAATAGAACAGAATGACTCCACTTTCACGAACCTCTTTGGTAAGCACTTTTTTAAGATAATTTTCCCATTCATCAGTATCCTTCTTTTTTAAAGATTTGGGAGAATGGACAATCACAACAATTTTCAGACTGTAATCTTTCGCCAGATTAATTAGTTTTTCAAATTTCTGAGGAGAATTTGATAATCCAAAAGAGATTGCATTAATACCATTGCGCGAGAAGTAGTAAAAAGACTGCTCCACATTACTCCATGTTGCATGGGCTATAGTAAAAGGCATGAAGAGATTGCCATTTATACGTATATTTTTTTGATTATCAAATATCACTTCGTCTTTTGCTTCAGGAAGCTTGCGTAGTAGTGTTTTATCTTCCCTCAAGCTTCTGCCGTCCTGGGCAAAAGGAGTTGCCAACAATATATAGTCACCATCTTTAAGATCAGTACAGGGTATAACAAATCCTTCAGGCTTAGTGAAAGCTTTTGTCCACAATACTTCTTCCGTTGAAGTTTTTAAAGATAATTTGACCATGTTGACATTGGCTTCAAAGTGCAGTTTGCCTTTGATTTCATCAAGGGGATAACTATGAAAAATAGAACCTGAATATAAGGGGCTGTCTAGTTCGATTGTAGCGTCTGGAAGCAGTGAGTTCGGAAGAAGTTTGAGTTCTAAATCACTAAAGCAGATTTTACCGAGAGTCTTTAATTGACAGTTTATAGTCATATCATTACTCCCAATTTTTACTGGTACCCGAAAAATTATTTTTTTTCTAGTTTTTTTATTGGGAACCATAGCTATTTCATTGCTAAGGTTGTCCTTCTGCCCTGCGCCTTTCCAGGAAAGAAACAACCGATAGGAGAGATTAGTGACATTGAGATTCTCTTCAAAAGTTGTGACAGAATAAGAAAGTTCATAGTGACGGTTAGGGATCAGTTTTATACCAGAAAGTTTAGTTTCAACCGATTTATCCGTTTTATCACATCTGAGTTCAACATAGCTTGTATCGTTTGATATTTCAGTTTTTATTCCCGGGCCACTTATCCATTCTGAGCTTATAACGGCATATTGTCTGCTGGTAGTATTAAATTCCGTAAAATCTAGCTCACTACCATTTGTAATACTTACTCCAAGTATCATCATAATAAATACTAATAATTTTAAATACATCTTATATCCTTTTTTATGTTTTTTTCTGTCTGTATATCCATTTATACAATAGATTAACTTCTATTTTATTTGCGTAAAACTATAATTACTCGAATGGTTTTTCAGCATTTTATTTAGTCGAAAATCCTATTTTGATTTTAACATTGTTGCTAAATTTTCTATGTATGGTATACTATGAACTTATTTGAAATTTGTAATTTCCTACAATAAAAGTATTGTAGTTCCATAACGTAAAAGGTAGTATAGTGTTTTTCTTCGTAGAAAACAATAGAACTTCCAACACAAATAAGATGGATTATTCAATACTAATACAACATATACAATAACTACTACATACTGATAATTAAGCAAAAAAGGATACAATATGCATAGCATAAATTATAAATATCATCCAAGATACCACCCGCTTGAAGCTTACCTTTGGGAAAACTCAAGTTTCAAAAAGCACTCAGAAGAGCTATCCATTTTGTCAATAAACCGTTATTATGGACCTCGTGAAATCAGAGGTTATCATCAACATGTGTATTGGGAAATGGGTTGTATTGTAAAAGGATCTGTAGATTTTGATTGTGACGGCTGTACAAAGCTGGAGGCAGGGACTGTGCTTGTCGTTCCCCCCAAGACTTCTCATACAGAAAAAAGTATTGCCTCCGTCGATATAATATGGATTTTATTCTATGGTAATTTTCTTGATGAAAAAGCATTGCAGACATATGTATCAGTAAAAAACAAAGAACTTGCATCTATGATAGAACGGTTATGGATATTTACCGAGATAGAAGAAGCTAATACTGGTCCGGAAATTGATGCTAAGATTACGGAAATAGTAGCAAGGTTTTTTAGAATTCAGCCAATCAGTCATAATCCACAAACGTCTGATATCACAGAAATGGCAATTAAATATCTTCATGCGCATATGTCAGAAAAGATATCAATACCAGATGTTGCAAAAAAAATGGGGTGTAGTCAGACTTATTTTAGACGTTTGTTTAAAATGCGCACAGGTAGATCGTCTTTGGAATATCTTCTGAGACTTCGTTTGCAACATGCTAAATCATTATTGAAACAGACCAACATACCAATAGCAGAAATAGCTCATTCTATAGGTTATGAAGATGCTTTTTACTTTAGCCGTGTTTTTAAAAAAGCGTGTGGAATAAGCCCAAGTCATTTCCGCAACAGTATTGAAGATATTGATATCTAGAATTCGATGGTAATCTTATTTTTCCAAAAACACAAGCGATAAAAACTGGGGTGTTTAGCGCGCCCCGTTTGGTGACCACATCGCCGGGACTACAGACGTTACATATACCGACGCAGTAGTGCCGGAACTCAACTGCGTAGCAGCGTGGATCCGGCAATCTTGCGGTACTATATATGAGTTAGCACAACCAAATAATGAATGCGTAGCACATTGGCATCACCCATTGGCATCAAGGCTTCTTGAAAATCAAACGCGTTCCGGTTTCCATTGAGTGGCGCCACCCTCCAGGAATATGGCCATTTGAGCGAGGTGCTGCTCCTGGATTGGACGAAACAATGAACTGCCTGAAGAACGACGCTTTCAATGAATCGACTGCCCCCGGAGCCAGACCCAAACTCTTCCAGGACACGGTAATCATCCCGCTCCAGCCGGTCGTTGTTTTCACCGCCTCCGAACTCCATATCACAGGACGCACCGCGCTGTAGCGGTTATTCACCGGGTTAACGACCATTTGAGTAAAGTGACGTTTTCCCTTCCATTTTCCCTCCAGAAAAACCTCAAAACACTCTCCCTTGGGAAAGATATTCTGTCCGGCATTGTCTTCATCATAAGGCATCTTCTCTGGTTTGGCACGCTTGCAGGCAAACCCGAAATAGATATTCTCCTGATCGTAAAGAACACGCAAAGAGGTAGCATATCGGAACAACTTTTCTGATCTATTCTCTATAAAATACGCATTGGGAGTGGCCTTGAGCCAGGCTCCGGATTTAAAATCAGGGTCAAAAACCGGTTTCACTGTGGTTCCGGCGGCATAGACATTCGCATGTTCTATCAGATTCACCTGTTCATCCAGGACACTTTGCAGATCTGCCAGCATCCGGACAGCATTCGGATGCTTGACCTTTGTCGCTGCCCGCGAAAGTGCGGCCTGGCACGCTGACGTAATGCCCGGGTCAAACACATGCTTTACCCAGAGCGGAAACTCCTTATCACTCCAAACGGAAGTCCCATCGAGTTTAAACCACTGTTCTTCGATCAAGCGATAAAACTCACCGACATCAGCCGCTCCCGGACCATAGACCCGATTCAGAAAGTCGCGACGCATAGCGGCAACATCCTGATACGGATTCCAAGCCCCATTCGCCAGCACCCAAAAATAAATCGCATTGGAATGCCAACTCTTGACGCTCTCTGGAATCGATGCGAGATCCGGTCGCATCTCCGAATATGTCCGGTTTATGCCAAAACCGTTGACATAGCGCCAATCAGCCATAGCAACGACATCGATCGGCCGTGGAAACGAAGTGCAAAGCCCATAATATTCACGCCAGGTGATATGATTTGTGACCCGTAGCCACCCCTTGAACTTATCCAGAGTAGCGATATTCGCAGGATCAGTTAGAGCGCGTTTCGAGTTCTTCTGAATCGGACAAAATGAGATACTGATATTGGATTCAATCGGACAATGCGGTGGTTGCTCCGTGAAAAAATACGCAAAGGTCAGAACACGCTTACCATATTTATCCTTGATATGTTTTGCAATCGGGTTTAGCCATAGAAAAAACTGGGTTGAACGAAACGAGGGATCATCCTTCTCAATAACACGGCCATCCTTCAAATGAATCGGAGCAAGACACTGTTCACACTCACACAGCTTATAGTTGTCCTCGATCATGATACGATATGTATCATAGTTGGGGTTCTCTTTGACCCGTGCATCGATTTCGTTTATAAATACCTGCTGCAATTCCGGCTGTGTAAAACAAAGCTGTGTATTATGCCGAAAATCACTTGGACGCAGACGGCGTCCATCTTTCAATGGATAAAACTCGGGATGTGAGTCAAAATACTTCTTTTCCTGAATATAGAGTCCTACCAGATTGTGGCCACCGCCATACTCCAGAACCGGATCATACTTCACACGCTCTGCCTGATAGCGAATGGTTCCGGTACTCCAGTTCGAGCCGTTACGTACCTGCCACTCCTCAATTGCCTCATCTTTGCCGGGTCCCATCTGCCAACCGCGCAAAACAAATACCGGAATATCGATATAATCAACATCCTTCAAAGCAAGATCCGGATTCAAGCTATACACAGTTCCATAATCCGCATTCGGACGCGCCCAGATGATATCCGTATTCCGATACAACAACTTATAAACTCCTTGCAGAATGCCCTTCGGGCGGGTGGCCAGAATTGTCACCACCTGATCGGAACAGCGCACCGCATAGCCGTCTGTACTGCCAATTTGGACTAAGTCACTCTCAAAGCCTGCAGGATTAACTGCTAGGACAATCTGCGTTTCAGCCTTGCCGGGTGCATTTAAAATCGGCAACTTTGCCCCAGAGATCAGTTCAACATACGTTTGCAGCTCCTGGGCGGCATAGACAACCGCAGGATGGGAATCCTTTGCAATCACAATCTCTGCCACGGCCTTTCCCTCACTGGCCAGAGCCAATGGAGGCAACTGCGCCAATTGCCCCGCACCAAAGGTTGACAGAGCAGCTAACAAAACACCAACCAGAAAAAATCTAAAACAACTTTGTTTTTTAATAAACATGATACAATAACTCCTCGTAATGACCTTTCACCTCAGGGAAACACAAACATATTAGATTTTATTCTCTCATATCATCGTCGTGAGTCCGCCTCAATAACGCACCCACCGCAAACTGCTGACAGCCAGCCATCGGGTGTGATTCAAGTTAAACTAAACTGAATCACACCAATTCGTTTTGCAGCATTAAATATCAGCAGATTTTCCTCTACTGAATAATTATCAATGTGCCGGTTGGGGGTGTACGGCGACTATAAAGGGTCACGTTATCCAGTCGTTCATTCTTTATATAAACGTGAAGCTCCTCGAAAAATCCAAATGCGGTTATGCGGCCATCGGTCGGCAGGGATACTTTTATTTCACCTGGATTAAGATGTGATCCCGCTTCAAAGTCAAGAGCAGCCCATTCTCCTGAGCCTGGTTCAAACCAGTGTCGGGACCAGTCTAAGTCCCCCGTACTTCTTGGAATTGCGAGTAAACTGGTTCCCGGGGCTTGATCAAAATCTAATCCATAAAACCAGACATCGTCAGTCGTATCAGCAGTGGTTGAGTTTATATCAACACGCAAGGCAAAACTGATATCTCGTGCTTCAACAAACCGGCTGTCAAACTTAACTAATTTAAGCCAGCTGACATCCATTCTGCTGGTCATTTCTTCGGTCCAATAGAGAGTATTTGTGCAAGTTAGATTGTGGTAAGTAGAGAGATAGCCCTGTGTAACACCGGTGTCCTGCGGGAAGGAAGCAATAGGCTCAACATCTTCATCAAAGGCAGTATTGTACTCTTCAATAATAGTTAATACAGATTGGACAGCATTTGAGCTCCAATGAGTTTTCCACCCTTCCTGAGGGAAATAGCGTGCCGTTGTATTGGTATCATTAGGAAAGATTTCACAGTATTTAACAGTTGGAACCTCGTATTTCAGTTCTGTGTAGTGGCTACCGATAGTATCCATATCCAACACAGCATCATAGATGGCCACTTCATCAATAGTGCAGGGTGTGAAATATTGTGAAACAGAGGTATAGAGACAACCCACTCCAAGAATTGCACTACTACCATAATTACCATTTTCCACCTCATTCACAATAGAATGCTGTAATTCACCACCTGCTGTCAGATCAGCATAATAGCTATTAATAGTTGTCTTTCCTGCATTAACAGAGTATGTACTCACCACATAATACCAGTGTCCTGTAGAGTAATTACTCATGATGTTACGGTACGCTCCGCTACCGATACGTGTCTGCAATATATTGGCAGTATTTTGTATAAGATAATAGCCGCGGTTACCGCTATCAAGTGATCCCAGTACATAAGTATCATAGGACGGTACCTGATCGGGACGGTATAGGCATTCAACTGTCATAGTGGAAGGCAGCGCAATGGCATTTGTGGTTGTCCATGCTGAACCTTGGTTAGCGTTACTGGCGTGGTGGAAAGGGGTGCCTCCCATGCTGAGCGAATCAGCACCTTCCGCATAGGTAGCGGCAGAAGTGGTTCTGGTAACCATAGTAAGACGAGAGGTGCCGATCTTGTCTTCAAGGCGCGGAGTATTCAAATCTTCTTGTGTACTTTCAAATGAAAAATGATGAATCAGATTAGCTTCACCACATATTGCTTTACGCAGATCCGTGACGCTGGCATGTGCGACAACACAGCTCAATATAAAAGCCACAGATGCGATAATCCCGACTTTTCTTTCATACAACTTAATACCTATCATTTTATGCCCCCTGTTTTTGAATTAATTACAAAACCGGTTAAACTTTATGAATAACTTATAGGCAGTATAGTGTTTTTCTTTATAGAAGACAATGGAACTTTCAACACTAATAAAATGGATTATTCGACACAAACACAACATATACAATAACTCCTACATACAGATAATTAATAAAAAAAGGGATATAATATGCATAGTATAAATTATAGATATCATCCAAGATACCATCCTCTTGAGGCTTACCTTTGGGAAGAATCAAGTTTCAAAAAGCACTCAGAGAAGCTATCAATCTTATCAATAAACCGTTATTATGGA
>Ga0307987_1000269_pt1 | contig 32044 bp, 21 predicted proteins | sample EllFjometagen181_FD_203157 | JGI IMG/M metagenome (GOLD analysis project Ga0307987, IMG submission 203157) | Marine microbial communities from Ellis Fjord, Antarctic Ocean - #181 | ecosystem: Environmental > Aquatic > Marine > Unclassified | place: Southern Ocean | collected 2014-10-08 | reverse complement strand
ACGGCTGTTGTAAAAAACATCAAATATATCAGAACTATTTTTCATCAGAAAACGTTAATGAGCGCATGATGGATTATCAACGAAACAACCATTCAAAGTTTTTGATTATTTACCATACAATTTTTGTTGTTCAATTGGAAACGCTTCAATCAACACTGTACGGAGGTATATTGAGTCTCAAGGCTAACAAGCCCGGCAATTCATCCCCTGAGCTGAAGACTCAGGGGTTTTCTTGCCGGAAACTTAATAAAATAAAAACTGAAACCATGAGGAGATAAAAATGGATCTTTCTTCATTGAACATTGAAAAACTAATGGATACCCTTACCATCTGGATCACCACCTATTCCATGAAAATCATTGCGGCTGTTCTTATTTTTATAATTGGAAAATGGCTGGCAAAAAAGGTCACCAACCTGTTTATCAAGCTATTGGAAAAAAACAAGGTGGATGTCACCCTGACGCGTTTCCTGGAGAGCATTGTCTATTACACCCTGCTGATTGTGCTATTAATTGCCGTTGCCGGACAGCTGGGGATCAATACCGCCTCATTTTTAACCATTGTGGGTGCGGCCGGCCTTGCCATTGGCCTTGCCCTCAAGGACTCCTTGTCCAATTTCTCTTCGGGGGTCATGCTGATCCTGTTCCGGCCATACCGGGTCGGGGATTATGCCACCGTGGGCGGGGTCACAGGAACTGTCATGAGTATTGATATTTTCAACACCACCTTGAACACCCCGGACAACCAGCGGGTCATTGTACCCAATGCCAATATCACCAATGATGTGATCACCAATGTCACGGCCAATAATACCCGCCGGGTGGACCTAACCATCGGCATCGGGTATGGGGATGATCTGTTAAAGGCAAAGAAGGTGCTGGGTGAAATCCTCAAAACAGAGAATCGGGTACTTGAAACCCCGGCCCCCAAGATTGCAGTATCCGAGCTTGCCGATTCCAGTGTAAACTTTGTGGTCCGGCCCTGGGTAAAAACCAGTGACTATTGGGATGTTTATTTTGATCTGACGGAAAAGATAAAACTCACCTTTGATCAGGAAGGCATCAGTATCCCCTTTCCCCAGCAGGACGTTCATCTTTCCCAGAAGAAAACCGATGCCGAGGCCTAATCCGGATTTGCCCGGATACCCAATTGATCCAGTGGAAAATGTTTTTTCGAAAAATCAGATAAGGGGTATACTCTCACTTGAATTGTGTGATATGTTGCGTGGATTTGACTATAATACAGGCAGGAAATGAGACTAATTTCAACATAGGAGTATATCTAAATGGACACCCCTTCTTCAACGACTTACAGTTTCAGGCCCAAGGATGCACTGCTGGGAGCACAAATGCTGTTTGTGGCCTTCGGCGCACTGGTTCTGGTCCCCCTTCTCACCGGACTTGATCCCAATGTGGCCCTTTTTACCGCCGGATTCGGCACATTGATATTTCAGGTCATCACCAAGGGGAAGGTTCCGATATTTCTGGCCTCCTCCTTTGCATTTCTTCCGCCGATCTTCTATGGGGTCACAACCTGGGGAATTCCCGGCACCATGTGCGGCCTTGCTGCTGCCGGGGTGGTCTACATCCTGCTGAGCCTTCTGATCCGGTGGAGGGGAAGTGAAGTAGTGAGTAATATCCTTCCCCCGGTGGTGACAGGTCCTGTAATCATGGTCATCGGTCTTATTCTTGCCCCTGTTGCCGTTAACATGGCCATGGGAAAAGCCGGGGACGGCTCTGTGGTTCTTTTTCCCGAAGGCACCGCACTCACCGTATCCCTTGTGGCCCTTGGCACCACGGTTCTTGTTTCCCTTCTGGGCAAGGGGGTCTTTAAATTGATCCCCATTCTCTGCGGCATTATTGCAGGGTATATCACCGCGCTTATTTTCGGTATCGTCGATTTTAGCACCATTGCAAAGGCCCCCTGGCTTGCCCTTCCCAACTTCACCTTTCCCGAATGGAATCTCCAGGCGATAATCTACATTGTTCCCATTGCAATCGCACCTGCCATCGAGCATTTCGGTGACATTCTGGCGATCGGTTCCATCACCGGAAAAGATTATCTTAAGGACCCCGGGATACACAGGACCATGATGGGGGACGGCATCGCCACAACCATGGCATCCATGCTCGGCGGCCCGCCCAATACCACCTATTCCGAGGTAACCGGCGCCGTCGCCCTGACCAAGGTTTTCAATCCGGGAATCATGACCTGGGCGGCCATCACAGCAATAGCCCTTGCATTCGTGGGCAAATTCGGGACATTCCTCCAGACCATCCCCGCGCCTGTGATGGGGGGCATCATGCTCCTTTTATTCGGTGCCATCATGGTGATCGGCCTGAACACACTGGTGAAATCAGGTGAAGATCTCATGGAATCAAGGAACCTTTCCATCGTTGCCCTGATCCTGGTATTCGGTATCGGCGGAATGAGCTTTTCGGCCGGTGAATTCACTCTTCAGGGCATCGGGCTTGCCGGTATTCTGGGAGTTCTTCTGAACCTTGTTCTTCCCGGAAAAAAACGCAAAGACTGATCACAATCGACTCAATCTGGAGCCCTCTTTTCCTGGGGAAACAGATATAAAAAGATAGGATATAAGATAATAAAGAGGGCCGCATTGAAGTTCGATCCGGCCCTCTTTATTATTTTTAAACACAGGTCAAAATTCGAATAGAATCTGCCCGGCATCAATGGCTTTGTTCAGGTCTGCGGTAATAGATTCAAGAAGGCGTATGTCCCGGCTGTCCCCTTCGGCGCAGGCCACTTTAACCGCAAGATTCCGCCCATTTTCCTTTGCTACATAGAGAGCCCGATCAAGGGATCAAGCCTGGAAATCTTTTTGAGCTCATCGTTCTTCACAAGGAGTTCCCGGTTGAGTTTTTCCGTATTCAGCTTCTCCTTATTGAATTGTTCAATGAGCAAATTGTTGTCATACCGCAATAAAAGGAACACCCTTAAATCAGTATTCATCCTCTTTGCGTTAACCGACATAATCGCAAAGAAAATCAGTCCAAGCACTGCCATGGCCGTTGTGATCTGTGTTCCAAGGGTAAAAAGGATAACGGTGGGAATAATAAAAACGCTTATGGAATAGGAAAAAAACATGGCCAGGTTGTTATGGTAAGAACCAAGGCTGCCCGCCACCATCCCCCCCGCAATAAAATAAAGAAAAACCATGTACTCAAGCTGGTTGGTATTTATAAAAAAGAGACCCACCGACCCGAACAGGAGGCCGGCGATAATAAAAGAGAAAAGCAAGACCCTTTGCCAGAAAATATAGTTGTTTTGTCTAAATCCTCGCCGGTAAAAGCCGATTAAAAGATACCGAACCAGGACAAACAAAATGTTGATTAAACACCAGAGAACCAACCTGTCTCGCGGAATCACATCCCAAAGAACCGCCACAAGAATTATGGAATTAATAATGCTTGTGGGCATACTCGAAAAGAGGTTCTTCACAAGTATTTTGGTTCGTTGGGTCTCCACATAGGCTTCTCGGTCAAAGTCCACCATACTATTTTCCATTCTCACATCTTTTTTTTCCTGATCCCTCTGCCAAAACGACACAAAAATCAAAGATACACATCCAACGCTCAATTAGCTGTCTGATACTCTTTTATAGTAGTATCAGATCAGAAAGCAGGCCCATTAAAACCACCTGGGATATAAACCTATTCACCGCTAAAAAACAAGCAATTTTTACGACCTAACTTTTGCCCCCATGCAATTTTACCCTGTTTCAATTTGTATGAAATTCCGGCCAAAGCATTGCAATTATAAGGGTTTTATTTTCCGTTGTGGTCAGGAGCAAATACCATGCTCCAGCCATATTTCGAACACCTAATAATTTTCCATACTTTTCTTGACAAAAAGGAAGTTCTTATCCATCATCTTTTCCAGGAAAAAACCGGCACCGAGGCCTAAATAACAAAATCAAGATCGGAAACCAGACCATGCAGGAAATTAATTCACCAAACGCTAGGACAAAAGAGATGACCGATGCCATCGCAACCCTGATGGAAAAAGAATATGGGATATTCGGAACCCTTACCCGGCTGGCCGGAGAAAATGAAAACTATTTAATCAAAACACAAGAGAACACCCGGTTTGTGCTCAAATTAGCCGACGAAGATACCACCTCCGGGATGATCGAAATAGAATACCTGGCGGTGGAGCGCCTCATTGATGCAGGACTTGAAGCGAGACTGCCCCGGGTGATACCCACCAAAACCGGGGAGATCGAAGCCCGTTTTTTAACGGACAGGGGTCGGCAGCTTAGGGGAAGGCTTCTGGAATTTGTCCCGGGACAAGCCTGGTGTGACCTTCTTCCCGCTGCCACAAAACGGTTTGAGAATCTTGGCCGTACCATTGCCCGAGTCAATATTGCCATGGAAGCCATTGTCCACCCAGATACCCGGCGAACTCACCACTGGGACCTTGCCAGGGCTCAACAGCACCGCGCTTCAATTTCCCTGGTGGAGGATCCCCAGCGCCGCAGTATCCTGGAACAGGTGTTTCATTCCTATGCCGCCATTGCCATGGTCCGTTTCCCTGACCTGCCCCGATCGCTCATCCATGGAGATATCAATGATGATAATATCCTGGTAGACGACACCCTTATCCAGGGGATCCTGGATTTTGGAGACTGCCTGGAAAACCCCACCATCTGTGATCTGGCCATAGCGCTTGCCTATGTCACACTGGATGAACAGGACCCCCTGGAGGCGGCCTCGATAATTGTAGGGGCCTATCACCGGGTCAGAGCCCTGTCCATGAAGGAACTTGAAGTCTTGTTCCCCCTCATGTGCGCCCGCCTGGCCGTATCTGTTATTATCTCTGCAAAGCGGCGCCGCATCAATCCCACCCGGAAAAGCTGGTTTGTCTCGGAAGAGCGGGCCTGGAAAAAACTGGCATTCTTTGCCGATATTCCCCCGGCCCAGGCCGCCATCCGTCTGTCATCAAAAATTGAGTTGACACCCTATGACGACAGGGGGAAACCCATTCCCGAACTTATTGAACAACGGGAAAAATGCATTGCCCCATCTGTTACGGCCTCCTATGCGACACCGTTGAAAATCATCCAGGGAAAGGGCCAGTATCTCTATGATTATCATGGCCGTCCCTTTCTGGATCTGTACAACAATGTCTGCCATGTGGGTCATTGCCACCCCAGGGTAGTGGCGGCGGGTCAGCGCCAAATGGCAAAGCTCAACACCAACACCCGTTATCTCCATGACGGCCTCACCGATTATGCCCAAAAACTATGCAGCACCCTGCCCCGGGAACTTACCACCTGTTTCTTTGTCAATTCCGGCAGCGAAGCCAATGAACTGGCGGTTCGCATTGCCAAAACCGTCACTGGCAAACAGGATATGCTGGTGGTGGAGGGGGCCTACCACGGCCACACCGAGGCCATGATCAACATCAGTCCCTATAAATTTATGGGCAAGGGCGGCAAAGGCCGTCCCGAACCATGGGTCCATGTAGTTCCTCTAGCCGACGGATACAGGGGCACCTATAAGGGCCAGGGCAAGGAGGCGGGCAATGCCTATGGGGACGAGGTGGGCAAGATCATCCAAAAAATTAACCGCCCCATTGCCGGATTTATTACCGAATCCCTTCTCTCCTGCGGGGGCCAAGTGATTCCGCCAAAAAATTATTTTAAAACCGCCTTTGCCCATGTAAGAAAAGCCGGGGGCCTGTGCATCACCGATGAGGTCCAGACAGGCTTTGGCAGGGTCGGATCCCATTTCTGGGCCTTTGAACTTCAGGAGGTGGTGCCGGATATCGTGGTCATGGGAAAACCCATTGGCAATGGCCACCCCATGTCTGCCGTGATCACCCGCAGGGAGATTGCCGACCGCTTTGCCAATGGCATGGAATTTTTTGCCACCTTTGGGGGCAACCCGGTTTCCTGTGCCATTGGTGAGGCTGTACTGGACGTCATTGAAGAAGAAGGTCTCCAGGCCCATGCAAGAGAAGTGGGACACCACCTGATCAAAGGATTGACAACCCTTAAAACCGCCCATCCCTTGGTGGGGGACGTGAGGGGCATAGGACTTTTCATCGGCATCGAACTGGTTCTGGACCGCCAGAAACTGACCCCTGGAACAAAAGAAGCCGCTGACATGGTCAACCGTCTTAAAAACAGGGGCATACTCCTGGGAACCGATGGCCCCTTTTCCAATGTCATCAAGATAAAACCCCCCATGGTCATGACCCTGGAGGATGCCGACATGTTCTTGAGAGTTTTAGACGACGAACTGACAGATATGGAACAAACCCAAATATAAAACTCGTTTGCCATCTCCTTTAATTCGTATTACACTCCTCGAATCAAAATCAACCCTCTTATTAAAAGGAGATCCATGCCCATGACAGACAAAGCATTCCAGGATTATTATCCGGAAGAACTCAGCCATTGCTACGGATGCGGCCGGCACAACACCCACGGCCTTCAACTCAAAAGTTATTGGGACGGGGAAGAAACCGTGGCCCTGTTCCAACCGGAAGCAAAGCATACGGCGGTTCCAGGCTTTGTTTACGGCGGTTTAATCGCCTCTTTAATTGACTGCCATAGTACGGGCACCGCTGCGGCCGCTGCCTACCGAGCACAGGGCCGGGCCATGGATACAATGCCGGCCATACGGTTTGTCACCGCATCCCTCCATGTGGATTATCTGGCCCCAACTCCCATCGCAGCCCAACTGGAAGTCAGGGGGGTTGTCATTGAAGTAACCCAAAAAAAAGTAATCATTGAAGCAACTATAATGGCCGAAGGAAAGATCTGCGCCAAAGGGAAAGTGGTGGCGGTTCATTTGCCGGAATCCATGCTAACAATCATGAAAGGAGAAAAATAATGAGTCAGAAGAGAATTGTATTGTTTGCCTTCAGGGGGGATCCCCTCTGCTTTGTACATGTTTTGCTCAACGGGATTGACCTGTATGAAAGGGGACAAGAAGGGTTGATTGTCATTGAAGGAGATGCCGTCACCCTGGTGGGACCGATGAGCCAGCCCGACCATTTTTTATCAACCCTGTACCAGAAAGCCAAGGGGTTGGGACTTTTCGCAGGGGCTTGCAAGGCCTGCGCCACGAAGTTAAAGGCCATTGATGCCATTGAAAAAGAAGGTATCCCTCTGATAGGGGAAATGTCAGGCCATCCCTCCATGGGCGGGTTCATGGCAGAGGGTTATGAGGTGATCACCTTTTAGAATCAAATGGCCAACACAGGAAAGGCAGTCCCTGGAAAAAAGGAACTGCCTTTCCTTTTTTATGGCCATACAACCAGCCGCGGCTCACCTGACAATGGAAAAACCCATTGCCCGGAATCATCTCCTGGCTGGTATCCAGGGGTAAAACGGGTAAGGCAATCACCTCCGCTCTTTTATTTTTACCAACTATTTGGCATTTCAATCTCGCATATGCCCCGATGGAAAGGGGGTGGGGAAAGGGATTGGTAAAATATACAAAGAAAAAAATCGGTTTTCCTGCCATTATGGATGTATTCTCAGATGACTGGGGTGCCACGAGAACCACTTCCGGTTCCTGGATGGCGGCAAAAGAATTTTTTGCACCAATTGCACTAATTGCAAGAATAGCCAATACCAATAAGAGTGCCAGCCCAGGGCTCTTTCGTTTAGACCACCAAAGGATCGCTATAATGTTTGCTGTCACGTCTGAATGTCCTTTTTTTTCTTAGGATACGTATCATTATTTGTTAGAAATATATCCTGTGTTAAACACATATCAGGCATATAGTCAATGGGTTAGGTTCATTCCAATTCAACGGCCGGTCAAGGGACGCCCCAACTGATAAATACCACCGCACTCCTCAAATTCCCTGACCTTGTCAATGGCCATGATCTCGTCGAATCGCGCCTTTATCTCCTCGGCAAAAATAGGCCGCCGGGCGTCGCCGACACAAACGCCCTTGCCCGATACCATGGCAGACCGGGCAAACCATCCGGCGCTCATGGTAAACACCTGGCCGGATACCTCATTTTCCCGGGAGCACAAATAGGTCACCAGGGGGGTATTAAATTCCGGACGGATTCTTTTTGCCACCTCTTGGGAAAACACGCCCTGAGTCATGCCCGTGTCTGCATTGGGGGCAACCGTGTTAACCCTGATATTGTACTTTCCCACCTCCAGCTTCAAGGTGTTCATCAGCCCGATCACCCCCATCTTGGCAGCTCCGTAATTGGACTGGCCAAAATTTCCGTACATGCCCGACGAAGAGGCCGTAAAGACAATCCGTCCGTATCGTTTTTCCTTCATGTATTTCACAGCCGGCTGGGTCACACAAAAGGCCCCTTTCAGATGAACTTCTATAACCTCATCCCATTCTTGTTCCGTCATTTTTATAAAGGTCCGGTCCCTTAAAATGCCGGCGTTATTAATGAGAATGTCCAAGCCTCCAAAATGATCCAGGGCCGTCTCAACTATTTGTTTACCGCCCTTCATACCGGCCACAGATTCATGACTTGCGAAGGCCTCTCCCCCGGCCCTGAGAATCTCGTCCACCACACCGTCGGCAGTCCATTCCCCATGGGATGTTTTTCCCATATCATTGACCACCACCTTTGCCCCTCTTTTCGCCAGGTCAAGGCAATAGGCTCTGCCTATTCCTGCACCTGCACCGGTAACAATTGCCACCCTGTTTTCAAATCTGATTTCCATACTCTCATTGCTCCATTATATTACCATTATGACATGGATCCTGTTTGTTGCCATGTCGGTAATGAATACGCTTCTGTATTTTCTGTACTTGTACCCTTATTTAAAATTAATTGACATATTAAATATGATATATATACTATAAATAGTATGTGGCAAATATTAGAACATAAAAAAGTTGATAAAGCCTTAAAGAATGCGCCGGTAAATATTCTTCAACGGTACGAAAAGTGGAAAGATATTGTCTATATTTCTGGTCCGGACGGTTTAAAACGCATCAAAGGGTTCAAAGATGAGGCTTTAAAAGGGGATTGGAAAGGTTACAGATCTTCAAGGTTAAATGTTCAATATAGAGTTTTGGTTAAAGTCATAAATGACAAAGTTTTGGTTAAAGTTGAAAATGTCACACCACATGATTACCGGAGAAAATAATGAAAGATTTTATTAAAGCAAAAAAACGAATTGAAGTCTCAGTGGGTGACTCTATAAAAATTCTTCGTGAACTTCAGGAACTAAGCCAAAATGAATTAGCAAAATTGACGGGTATACCCCAATCAACAATTTCAGCAATTGAACATGGCCGTACTAAATTAGGTGTTGAAAGGGCAAAAATATTTGCCCGGGCATTAAAATGTCATCCTTCCGTCTTGGTTTTCCCAGGCTGGAGCATTGAAGAAGAATCCGCAGCTTAATTAACCAATGGGGGAGGCAGGCTTTCCAATTGCACTTTTTACCAGTCTGATGATAAAATATTGATAAAATGCACAATAAAAGCCTGACCCCGTCCATCACAACAACTGGGGGATTATGATACTATTTCCCCTTTTTCCTTTGTATTAGCGATAAAGGTAACCTTGTCTGCAATCTGGTCCTCTTCTGCCAGCTGATTGAGTTTCACCATTTCAAACCCTAAAATTTCCACGGACACATTGCCCTTGTCATCGGTCAGGGTCAAATCATAGGTATTGGTTTCCTCTCCCGAGCTGATCTTCCGGGTGATGCAATAGTAATCCTTGTTTTTTTGGATAGTTCCATAAAAATTCAAGGAATGGATTCTGGAGGGAAGCACGGTTCTGGAGCTGGTAAAAAACTCCAGCAGACCGCCGGTCTGGAACATGGCATCCACCAAAACCGGAGCCGCCACAAACCTGGGATCTTTCACCCCTTTAAAGAACTCGGATTGACTATTGTCTTTAAGGGTTGTCACAAGTGTCGTCCCGTCAAAGGAATTAATATCCATGATGGTGCCAAAAAGTCCGAACATGAACAGCCGGTTGGGATGATACACCAGGGTGTCTATATCCCCGTCAAAGGAGACAGGGGAAAATCGCGGCAGATCGATTTTCTTGGGTGCAAGCCCCTTTTTTGAAAACCGATAGGTCCCCTGGTAATGACGTTTGGGGTCTCCCATGACCACGCCCAGGGGATTTTTAAACACAGAAGAAATATTACATTCAATGGCACCCTCAGCTGTTTGCTTTCCCTGGATCAACAACTCCTTTGGACGTCCCTTGAGCAATTTGATTCCATAGGGAATGGAAAAATCAGACAAACTTATGAAATGTTTATTGTCCCCGGACAATGAGCGTGCCACCTGCGCCATTGTTTCGATACCCGTTGACCCGAGAAAGAGAGGAACATCCCCCATGGTATGATCCTTGAGAAACAAATCGTGTTTCAAATCCAGAACCCGGGAATAGGTGACACCGGACCTTGTCTGTTCCACAATATCATCCAGAAAGGGAAAGGCTTTATCAGCAGGATCGCCCAGGAGACCATCAATGTCAAAATCGTAATCCAGACCGGAAAAGACCATTTCAGATTCTGTCTTGTCCAGAAGATCGGCCATGAAAAATTTTACCCCCTGGTCCATGGGCAGAAACTGAATCCCCCGGTCTTCCAGAACCTTTTTCACCGTTGGGTTGGTGGCCATTCCCACCCCGCCCCAGGCTGTCCATGCAAAGACCTTATAGGTTCTTTCCGGATGACGCTGACGTTCCAAAAACAGGGTCTTGCCAAGAAAATCATTGGCAGCTGTGTAATCCACCTGCCCCTGGTTGCCAAAGCGGGCCGTAACCGAAGAAAAGGTAAAAAAATATTTATAGTCGTGGTCCTTGGCCGCTTCCAGCAGATTGCGCATGCCCTTGACCTTAACATCCACCACCAGCTCAAAGGCCCAGAGCTCTTTTTTAGGAATAAACTGACTCATTTCCATACCAGCTGCATGGAAGATTCCGTCAATGCGCTCACAGGAATTCACTGCTTTTTTAACGGCATTAGAATCCGTGACATCCACGCATTTGTAATCCACCTGAACTCCCAGAGACTTTAGGTATTCAATGTTCTCAATGGACTGGCGCACCCGGGCCAACCGGTCCAGGGCCCGTTTGATCTCAACGGGTTTCACCCCGGGCATATCGCCCCGAAGCAATGCCATGAGTTCCGGCTGGGTGGATGACTTCACCAGATATTTAGGATCCGTGGCATAGATATCATTGATATCCAGGATGACCAGATTGACCCCATAGGTTTCCACCACCTTTTTTAAGATCTCATAGGTAATTCCCCCGGCACCGCCGGTTACCAGCAGGGTGTCATTTTTGGAGACCACCTGTTGTGTCCTATCAGCAATACTCTGGTGCAGGGTGAGAACATAGCGTTTTTTATTTTTATACCCCACCTCGCATCTTTTGTCCTGGGACAAAAACTCGCCAATAAACAAATCAGCAATTCTCGGGATGTTCTTTTTCGGCTGCTTATAGGAAAAATCCACCACCTTGACCAGGGTATCTGGCATCTCCTTATTAGCGGTTTTCATGAGGCCGGACAACCCGGCAAACATGGGATGAATCTCGCCAATCTCTTCTCCTGCCAGATAGGGAAAAATCACGGAATCAAAGGTAATAGTCCCCATGATATTCTCTCGGTTGTCCAGGGTCTCAAACAAACTCTTAATCAGAACAAAGGCCGACTTTATGGTGGTGTTCAGCTCTTGGTCCGATGCAAAGCCAGCCCCTTTGCCGTTAAAATAATAATCCAGTGGTGCCAGATGGATAAACCCATTCACCTCGGGAGTTTTGGTTTTAAAAGCTGCAAGGCGGTCTTCCATTCCCCGTATATCGGTGAGATCCAAATCAAGGTCCACAGGGCGCTTGCTGTTTTTAGCGCCCATGGTGATAACCTTACCACCAAGGCCCTTTATTCTCTTGATGACAGCAGACGCAAACCCGTGACTGTCCAGGGAAACTATAATTTTCTTCCCCTTAAATGTTTTGCCGGAGGATTTGGGCATCTTTGCCTCATCCACCCGCACCACTAGGCGTTTGATGGGGGAAGTCACATCTGGGAACCTATCTTCCAAGGATGCGCTTTCATCAATTCCCGCGCCAGCCATCGCACTATCAGCACCAGAAAAAGAAACTGCCGTCATGGTTCCGGACCCCGTAGCCGGTATGGACTCTTTTTCCGGGGGCGTGACCGCCCGGATTCGTTGATGAATATAGGCGGCAAGTTTGGCAATGGTGTTCAAGTCCCGAAGCTTTAAATCATCGGGCACGGAAAAATCAAAAGCGGATGCAATCTTGGCAAAAATTTCCACCTGTTTCACCGTGTCAATCCCCAGATCCGCTTCCAGGTCCAGATCATCCTCCAGCATGTCCGCTGCATATCCAGTCTGCTCGGCAATGATCCCTTTCACCGTTTCAATGGCATGGGCAGGACCAGCTCCTGCAACTGTGGGAGAGGGTGCCTGCGCTTCAAGAGAGACAGGAGCAACAGATTCTGGTGCAAGGATATCCACCCGGCCAGTCACATAATCCCCCAGTTTTTCAATGGTATTTAAATCTCTAAGCTTTAAATCATCGGGCACACCAAAATCAAAGGTCGATGCGATCTTAGCAAAAATCTCCACCTGTTTTACCGTGTCAATCCCCAGGTCCGCTTCCAGGTCCAGATCATCCTCCAGCATGTCCGCTGCATACCCGGTCTGGTCGGCGATGATCTGCTTTACCTTTGCGATGGGCACTGCCGCAGGTTCCAGCACTGAGGATACCGGGGTGGCAGGAACGCTTGCTGCCACAGAACTTATCGGTGCGGATGCCATGGCCGGTATCCGGCCCGGTTCCGGAACCTGTCTTTTCTTTTCAGGCCTGTCCGGCAGTGTGGGAACTGTTTCCGGGTCTCCGGCCACCACGCACAGGGTATTATCAATCACTTTTAGTTCCGGCTTTTGGGAACCGGTTATTTTCCTGAGCCAGCGATGATAGACCCGGTTGCCCTTAACAGGATTCTCCTCCACCCGTTTGACAAAAACAAAGGCAAAATGGGATCCAAACCCGGCGGCCAGATGCAGGCCGTATTCACTATCAATTTTCTCCTGACCAGAAAAATTGAGCTTTCTGAAATGACTGGGGATTTTTTTAAGATTGGCAATGGGGGGAGCCTTGCGTCGCTGAAGGGCCTTGATCATGACCACATCCTCAATGGCCGCCCCCAGGGTATGACCGGTAAATCCCTTGGTATTAGAAATAACGATTCTGGGCAGATACTCAGAGAATGTGGCTTCCAGGGCCGTTACTTCTGCGTCGGCACTGCCTCCCCTGGCAGGGGTATAGGTCTCATGGGACATGAATAGCAGCTTGTCGGCATAGTCTTGTTTTGTAAGTCCTGTCTGTCGCTCCACCTTGGTGATGAATTTTTTCATTTCACTGGCCATGTGGGGGACATCAATATTATAGGTGTGAAAAGCGGAATTGGCAATGTGGGTGCCAAGGATCTCCGCCTGGCCGTTCATACCGCGCTTGGCTGCACTTGCCTGGTCTTCAATGACCAGCCCCACGGCACCGGCACCCAGGATGGTTCCGTTCCGGTCCTCATCAAAGGGTTTGGCCCCTTCTGAAACTCTCTTTTTAATGGTGGCAGCTCCCAGGGACAAAAACCCCGAGCCGATCCATTGTCCCTGGCGGGGAGAGGTGGCATTTTCACCACCGATGACCAGGACCCGTTTACACCGGCCCACCCGGATCCAGTCCTCGGCAATGCCCATGGCAAGGGTGGTGGAGGCGCAGGCGGAAGAGACCAAGGTATTGGGTCCCTTGGCCTTGATGATCTGGGCCAGGTGGGCAGATCCCAGAGGACAATAGTTGGCCACAAAACTTCTGTCAAACTTATAGGTGTCCAAATCGGTCCGTTTCCGGGATTTTGCCTTGAAGAACCATTCGGTCAGTTCTTCCTTGATCTCCATATCCCCTATCTTTTCCATGAGATAATAATAGATCTTTTCAAATTCCTCATAGGGCTTGAGGAACAATTTTTCATAATAATATTTTTCAAGTTCATCGATCAGGGTTTCTGCATTGGGCCACAAGGAGGTAATAATGACACCTGTTTCCTCCTGCATCTCTTCGGGCAGGGCAAAGCCTGCGGGTATCATGGTCTTGCCGCCCTTCATTTTCTTATACTGCATGACCAGAGGAATATTGGCATCCTTGAGGGCTTCGATCCCTGCCGCGATGCCCATGGCCATGACCATGTCATATTGTTCCTTGATGCCGTATTCATCGGTGAGGTTAAAATATCCCAATTGTCCTGCCAGGTGGATGACATCCTCTGTTCGGGTGATCTGGACAAACCTGGCATTGCCGTCGGGCTGTTTGAAAAGCTTGGTGATATTCTTGTCCGTCAATCGGTCCATGGCCTCTGCCGTGAGGGGTTCAATAAAATTTTCACCATTGAGAATGGCATCAAAATTATCCTTTGCAAACACCTTACGGGCCTTGCCCGGCAACCCCACGGAGACCCCGGAGATCAGGATTTTTTGGGTATTAAAATCAAACCGCTCCATGGCCTCAACCGCGGAATTTCGTTTCTGGTGCTGGAATTCCTTGTACAAAATTCTATCAATCAAGGTCTGGTTGTTTTGTTTAAATGTATCAAAGTCTTCTGACATTTCGATGATGGGTAACTCCTCTTTGGCAGTTGTATGGGAAGAAATCGTCGGGTCTGGCTCCGGATGCACAATGGTCTTGGGCTCAAATATGGAGTTGCAGGACAACAGGTATTGGCGGCAGGCTTCAAAGGAGGCAACCTCACCAAGCTTTGCGTCCACGGACACAGCCGTACCATACTCCCCCACATTGATATTTTTCAGCAGATTAACAAGAAGCCTTGAGGGCCCGATTTCAATAAAATGGGTTTTGCCCGAGACATAGACATTTTCAATGGAGGCAATAAACTCCACCGGAGAAACAATCTGTTTTGCCAACAGATCTTTTACCTCTTCGGATCGTTCCGGGTAGGGCTGGGCCAGGGTGTTGGAAATAATCTTTCCATACCGGGTATCGTTAAACTGCACGGCTGAAAGATAGGTTCTCAATTTGTCCGAGGCTTCCTTGAGCAGGGGAGTGTGAAAGGCTCCGGTGAGATTGAGTTTTTTGTAGACCACGGCCTGTCCTGTCAGGTACTGGCAAAATCTTTCAATAGCCTCAGCCTTACCGGACACGGCCGTTTGGCGTTCACTGTTCTTATTGGTGATATAGATGCTGGACACAAAAGATTCTCTAATCAGACCGGCTGTTTCCCGTTCATTTTTAAAAACCACCATGATTTTGCCCGGATTCTTCAAGGTAGATTCATACATGAGGTCCGAGCGCTTGATGATCAGGCGCATAGCATCTTCAAAGCCCAACATCCCCGAACAAAAAAGAGCCGTGTATTCCCCCACACTATGACCGATAAAATAATCAGGGGAGAACCCTTCCATGGCCAAACGGCTACAGATGGCAGCCGAGGAGAGAAATACCGAGGGCTGGGTATTCTGGGTGGAATTAAGCTTCTCATCCTCTTCAAACATCATCTCCAGCAGAGAATATCCCCGAATATTTTTGAAAATGGCCTCCCCTTTTTCCATGACCGATCGAATGTGGTCATCGGCCTCGAACAATTCTTTCATCATACCTGGTCTCTGGGCTCCCTGGCCCGAGAGCAGGGCCACCATGCGAAGTTTTTTCCCCTTGTGATCTGCGGAATGGGAAGTGCCCCCCAATACGATGTCATCTCCAGAAACAGGTTTGTACGCTGCCTCAATCACCTGCTGGCCGTCCTCTGGTTGGCCGTCCTCTGGTTGGCCGATAATTGGTTGGCCGATAATTGGTTGGCCGATAATTGGTTGGCCGATAATTGGTTGGCCGATAGTGGGTTGGCCAATCATTGGCTGGCCAACTTGCTGACCCATCATTTGCTGACTCATCACTTGCTGACCCATAACGGACGAAACACTTGCAGACAGATCAGGGACCAACAACGGCTGTTCTAAAACCCTGGGCAGACAGCTCATTATCAAATGGCAGTGGTTTCCACCGATGCCGTTGACATTGGCCGCAAACCGGAAAGGCTGGCCAGGAGTCCTGAGGACTTCTTTAGTGGCGGGTTTCAGAACTTTGCACTCCTTGAGTATGGAATGTTCTGAATCATAATTAAAGTCCGGTAAAATTTTTCCCTTGGTATTCATGAGGACAAGCTTGGCCAGGGCAACCGCCGGATTGGCCGCCTTGAAATACCCGAACTGGGGTTTGATGTTACCACAGTGCATTTCATGGTTAAAGCAAGCTTGTGTCACCTGTTTTTCAACCATATCCCCAAAAATATTGGAAAAGGCAAACAGATCCAGATGGTTGATATCTGATTTGCGTATCCCTGATTTTTGATAGGCCTCATTGATGACAGAAACAAAGGTAGATTCCGAGGGTGCCAATAGATGGTCGGGCACACTGGAGGCTACCGTGCATTCATTAATTTCCCCCAAAATTTCCATGCCCGCTTCTCGGGCGCGTTTATAAGTGGTCAAAACATGGATGGCCGCCCCCTCCCCCATGACATAGCCGTCTGCCCTTAAATCAAAATAATTGCAATCTCCCTCGGACAAAAGTCCCAGGCGCTTAAATGCCATGAGCACAGCAGGATATAGGTTGCAGTCAACGCCTCCTGCCAGGACAAAATCCAGATCCTTTTGTTTCAAATTTCTTGTGGCATTTCGAATGGCAATGGTGGAAGAGGCACACGAAGCGTCCAGGACATAATTGGGACCATTAAGGCCAAAATAATTGGCAATTCGCCCGGATATAATATTGGACAAAAGACCTGGCGTGGTATCTTCATTATTTTCCGGAATCAAAGTGCAGATGGCAGCGACCATCTCCTGCCCCACGATCTGAGCAATATTTGCATCCAGGCCTGAACAATTTTTAATCAGATTGCCAATGAAGTTTTTCCTCACCCGGATAATATTTTTACTCTGGCGTTCCCCGGCAATGGTTCCCAGGATGACCCCGGTTCTTGCTGCAGCGCCTTCTTTTTCCAACAGCCCACAAGATTCCAGAGCTTCGCTGGCGGCTTCCAGCCCAAAAAGCTGTCCGCGCTCAATGGATTTGACCATTTTAGGAGGCATTCTGTATTTAAGGTTGTTAACCTGATAATCCTTTACAATTCCTGCCTTGACCTTGGGCAAGCGATAAATGGAATTTTTGTCAAAGGCCGCATAGGCATCATTGTCAAAATGACTTGCAGGGATAGAGGAGAGCTGTTTTTCCCCGGAGCATAATTTTTCCCAAAACTCCTCCGCATTGCTGGCACCGGGAAGAAAGACCCCGAGACCTGCCACCACGATCCTGTCCTCATTAAAATCATAGGCAGTGTCCGAAAAAATATCACGCTTCATGGGCTCATACCCCTGTGTCATCTCTTCCACAACCATGTGGTAATTGATGCCGCCGAATCCATAGGAAGAAACCCCGGCCTTACGGGTTTTACCGCCCTCAGGTTCCCAGGGTTTGGCATCTTCCACAATGTACAGGGATGAGCTCGTTAAATCATGATTTTCAGCCAGGGTTTCAAATTGACCATTGGGCGGCAGCACGCCTTTTTCCACGGCCAACAATGCCTTTAACAAGCCAACAGACCCGGCACACCCCAAAAGATGGCCGATCTGGGATTTGATGGAACTGACCCCGGCATGGGAATTTTGATACATGGTGGACAGGGTTTGAAGCTCCACCTGGTCCCCCACTGTGGTGGCGGTACCATGGGCTTCAATAAAGCCAATGTCATCGGGAAGAATCCCGGGCCGGATATTTTCAAAACAGCGCTCCAGACTCATGACCTGGCCCTTGGGGTTGGGTGCGGCAATGGCCTTGCCCTTTCCATCGGAACTGCCCCCGATGGCATTGATCACCCCGAAAATTTTATTCTTGTCCCGGATGGCATCCTTCATCCGTTTCAAGACAAAAACCACGGACCCTTCCCCCAGGACAAACCCGTCGGCACGATTGTCAAAGGGATAAGACCCTTTTGCCGAAAGGGTGCCCATCTTGGCAAATCCGATAAAGGATTCCGGTGCCAGATGGGTATTGACCCCGCCCACAATGACCTGGTCATGGTCGCCGGACAAAAGCTCTCCTGTTGCCGCCTCAAGCGCGGTAACAGAAGAGGCACAGGCGGCATCCACGATATAATTTACGCCACGGGCCCCAAGATGCCGGGCAATCCTGGAGGCTTCAATGTTCAAAAGGATTCCGTGGACCGGATCATAGCCCTTGTTTTCCCCTTCTATTCCTTCTTGAAGGGCCTGTTTGATCTTTTCTTGTTCACCATCGGAAAGATCGGTATACGCCGGGGTTTTCTCCAACATGGAAACCACCTCAGGATACCAGTATTTGAGCTGGAGATCATTTCCCAGCTCATTGGAAAGGCAGGTGGCAATGATGACGGCTGTCCGCTTTGGGTCATCGGTTACAAGGCGGTCATCCGCCCCCAGAAGACCTGCGCTTTCCACGGCTTTATAGGCCGTTGCAAGCACCATCTTCTGACTCCTGGACAGCTGTTTTTCCTTGTTCTCGGCATAGCCGAAGCGTTCACAATCAAATTCAAAATGGTCCACATGCCCTGCCAGGATGGTATAGGTGGTGTCTGCCGCCTTCCGGTCCGGATTATAATATAGCGACCTGTCAAAACGGGTTTCCGGCATTTCACTTATGGAATAGCGCTTGTTTAAAATATTGTCCCAAAGCATGTCAGGCGTGTCGGCATGGGGAAGGGTACAGCCCATTCCCACAACCGCAATCTCATCCTTTATTTTGTTTTTCGCACTGGAAAAAATCTCCAATTGATTGATGTGCTTGAACAATTGAGACTTGCCGTCAAAATACTGGTCATGAATCTCTTTAATGGAAACCGGACCCTTGAAAAAGGCCAGACTGTCCCCCACCAGGAAATTACCTTTTTCCCGATGTTCTGCCCCTTCAAACCAGGTGTAATGTTCTTCACCCTTACGTTTAAAATCCGGTAAAAACCCCTTGGCACCGATGAGAAGCGATCCGATATTGCGTTTCTCAAAAGAGCGTTTTCGCTGGGTCAACCCTTCCTTATTCACAATCATTTGGGCTTCATGTTCTACCATTTTGCGGGCAAACTGGGTGGGAGCTGTTCTGGATGCCAGCCCCAGACTTCTGCCGATGACCACGGTTTCATCTTTTTCAATAATGATGTCCTGGTATTGTTTTTTCATACTTTGAGTTTCAACGATCTCATTGGAAAACAGATAAGCCGTCCCCACCTGGAGACCGATTTTTGCCCCGCGGGCAGACAGAAACGAGGCCATGCCCGAAATGAAAAAAGAGGCAAAGGCCGTGGTGATACCGCCGGCAAAAACCAGATACAGGTCGGATAAATCCCGGGAAGACTGGATCAGTTTTGAGATGGCGGCTTCCCAGAGAACCATACTGGACAAAGACCCCACATGGCCGCCGGCTTCTCCCCCCTCAAATATAAACCTGCGGCACCCGGCGTCCAAAGCATTTTCCATCATAGAGACCGATGGGGTGTGCATATAGGTTTTAGTGCCGGCCTTTTCCAATTCAACCACCTGGGAGGGAATACCGCCGGCAAAAAGGGCATAGGGCACCTTGTAGCGCTTGACCATGTCCAGATGTTTGTGGACCATGGGATTAAAGGCTTCAATGCCCACAAGACCGGCACCAAAATTAGTGAGTTTTTTCGCCCCCTTTTGTATCATATCATCGGCCAGGGATGCTGGCAGGCTGCCCACGGCGAAAAAGGGCAAGGCGCCGGCTTCCAATACCATGGCGGCAAAATCTGCATTGTCCGAAATATTGGCCATGGGTCCTTGAATCAGCGGATAGGTTGTGGACTGATCCTTTGCAAAGGCAGAATCTTGCACGATCGGATCATGCTGGTCAATACAATCAAGGTTTTCCCCAATGGTTGTGAAAAAGGAGGTTACCATGGATTCAAGACAGGTGGATTCCCTGGCAAACTCCTTGGCAAAGACCCCGTCCTGACCCAGATAAAACAGGGACTGAACAAATGAGGCTGGTTTGTCCAAAGAGGTTATGTTGTGGGTGATGGACTGGTAAATCTGTCGTTCCCCGTCAATTTCATTGGCGACCAGAACAGCCTCCTGCTTAAGATCCTTAACAATTTTGGTACCTAATTTTGCAAAGACTCGATAGATCTCTCGGTCCTGGAAAATAATTTCTGTGGAATCTCCTTCATCCACCGTGGCCAGAAGCTTCTTGAAATTATCCGAAACAGGTGCCTCGTCCGCCAGGAGCACCTGGGAATCCATCACAAACCCGGATACACCGGCTGCCAGCATACCGGCACCCGTATACTGGCCCACCCCGCCGTGAATAAAAACAGGCAGACCACTGTATTTCAAATACCATTGCATGAGGATAAAAGAAGAATATCTGGACACCTTTCCGGCCGCCTCGTTCCCCTTGAGAATAAGCCCATGGGGATCCATTGCCTTTATCTTTTCAATAAGGTGGATATCCTTAATTTCAGGAACAATTTTTGTGTCACCAAAATGAGAAAAATCAGCTACCTCGTCTTGTTTGGAAAGGGGAACAATCAAAAGATCAAGGTTGGCAATATTTTTCTGCTTTAATGCGGCGATGGTGTCATGGTCATGGGCAGCCAACCGCAGTCCAAAGTTCAGGTTTTCCCGGGCGAGCATTAGGGCCTTTTCAAGGATATCGTCACGGTTTAAAAACTCCGTATCAAAAACCGGCAAGGCACCAGACCGGCAAATGGCATGAAAATAGCTGGAATCAAATACCTTGACGGGTGTATAAATCATCAAAGGCAGTCTTGAATTCAGTATTCTTGTAATCATAAATATGGCTCCATATAGAAGGTTGCGTATCAGTGTTCTTTGGCTCTTGCCAAAGGAAGACTTTCGGGCTCTCAAACCCTATTACTTATCAAGGAGTGTGCCACCCCTTTCCTTTTTTTTAACATCTTGAAATAAAAGTATTTTTCCAAAAAAATGAATCCTATCATTTTTAGGACCATTAAATTTTCTTGCATTTTATGTATGCCACATGTACAAAATTGCACAGGATCGTATTGTAAAATTTTGATGACCTAACCCCACTTCCAATGGAGGCCTCTTGAAAAAAATAAACCTGGACCAACGAGAGAGACAATTTTTCAAAACCGTCTACAATGCGGCCTTTGCAAACCCTTTCAGCGAGCTAAGGGAACGATTAGACCAAAAAATTGCCGGGCTATTTCCTTCTGCCACTCGGAGGGAAAGCAAGGACAAATGCGTCAGGGAAGTGGACAGGCGTTTAAAAAAACTGGAAACAGACAATAAGGGGAATATCAATGACTACCAGGATGGGGACAAAGAGATCCTTCGGGTTGTCTATTTATTTGATATCTTCCACAAATTTAGGGATCAATTTGATCAATTAATCAAAGACCAGATAAGTGCCCAGGACACACCGGTTAAAGTAAGCTTTGTTGAAGAAGCAAAGGCAATGGTCGTTCAAAAAGGATTTGATATAACGACATTTTACCATTATTTTGCCCTGTCCTATCAATTGCGACGGGCATTTTATTTTATTTCCCACTCCCTTGTGGGCAGCAGCCCCTGCATGCGCACCCTGAAAAAACACCTTTGGTATAATGTCTTCACCCATAATATTGAACTCTATGACACTTTTTTATGGAACAAGATGGAGGATTTTTCCACCCTGCTTTTAGGGGAAACCGGAACCGGTAAAGGGACAGCAGCACAGGCCATCGGCCGAAGCGGATTTATCCCCTTTGATATCAAACGAGGCTGTTTTGCCGAAAGCTTCACCCAGGCCTTTTCCTCCCTGAATCTCTCCCAATACCCGGAAACCCTTTTAGAGTCAGAATTATTCGGTCATACCAAGGGGGCTTTCACGGGAGCTGTTGAAGACTATCAGGGGGTTTTTGACAGGTGCAGTCCCCACGGTTCCATCCTGCTGGATGAAATCGGAGAGATCCCCAACCATGTACAGATCAAACTGCTGCGGGTTTTACAGGAACGGCATTTCTCCCCTGTGGGGGCCCATACCATTTTGCGGTTTAACGGCCGAGTCATTGCCGCCACCAACCGGCCCAAACGATCGGTCATGGAGGGTGAAATTTTCAGGGATGATTTCTATTACCGACTCTGTTCAGATATCATAGAGGTCCCTCCCCTGCGGACCCGGATCAAAGAGTCTCCATCGGAGCTGGATGACCTTTTGAATTTCACCATCCACCGCATGACCGGTATGCATTCAAAAAAATTGATCCAACAGGTAAAAAGAATCATTGACCGCCGGCTGGGAAAGAATTATCACTGGCCAGGCAATGTCAGGGAACTTGAGCAATGTGTCAGAAGCGTATTGCTTAAAAAAGATTACAGGGGCAAAGAAATCAGGGAGCCGGCAGAATTATCTCTTTCCAAAACACTTCAAAAAGGGATAAAAGAAAAAACCATTGCCGTACCCGATCTGATTGCAGGATACTGCAAACTGCTCTATGATACCCTTGGTACCTATGAAAAAGTTGCCAGAAAAACAGGGCTTGACCGGCGGACCATAAAAAAACATATAGAGACTCAACAAAAAGGATTCAGCGACTGATGCTTTCTTTCTTACCCTCCCCCCTCAAAGGAATTTTATCCTTCCTCATCGCCATGGTGAATACCATTTGCTTAACCCTTCCCTTGATTATGCTATCTTTATTTAAATTTATCCTTCCCTTCCCCCCTGTCATTGTGATCCTGGATAAAATCCTCATCGCCATTGCAACCTTGTGGATCGATATAAATTCATTGAATTCAGACCTGTTCTCTAAAATTGACTGGGACATCCGGGGGCTTGAGAAACTAAAGAAAACAGAATGGTATCTGGTAATGGCAAACCACCAGTCCTGGGTGGACATTCTGGTACTCCAGAAAACCTTGAACCGGAAAATTCCCATGCTCAAATTCTTTTTAAAAAAAGAACTCATCTGGGTTCCTTTCCTAGGCCTTGCCTGGTGGGCACTTGATTTCCCTTTCATGAAACGGTATTCAAAAAAGGTTCTGGACAAAAATCCCCACCTGCGGGGCAAGGACCTGGAAAGCACAAAAAAGGCCTGTGAACGCTTTAAACACACGCCCACATCCATTATGAATTTTGTGGAAGGAACCCGGTTCACACCTCAAAAAAAAGAAACGCAAAACACCGCCTTTGCCCACCTGCTCAGCCCAAAAGCCGGCGGAATTGCATTTGTCCTGGGATCCATGGGGGATTATCTTCACAAAATAATTGATGTGACCATCATTTATCCCGAAAAAGCCCCCAATTTCTGGGATTTTATATCCGGCAAGACCCAAAAGATTATTATTGATTTTGAAGTGCTGGAGGTAAGCCAGGCCCTGAAAGGAGATTATTTTAATGACCCGAAAGACCGGGCAATCTTTTGTGAATGGCTGAACAGAACATGGATAAAAAAAGATGAGAGAATCGGCCTGATCCAGACCGACTAACCCCTTAGGACTGTCGTTTATAAATTCTGAATTTGCATTTCGTAAACCTGTCTGTTTTCATTGCCTGCCGTAAAAAGGACTTCTCTTACCTTTGCCCGCCGGAGGACGTTGTCAACCGTCATCTCACTATGCTTTCCACAAATAACGGTTCCCGGTTGAATCGACCCGTCACAGGCAATCAATGCATTGCCGGGATTTTCCTTCGCCCACTGGACAAGATTCTTTTTTTCCTGGGTCATCTCTTCAATTTTTCCCTCCCAGGAAACGATCTCCTTATCAATTTTTTCAATCGCTTCTTCAATGGCCTCACTCTTTTCAAAACACCGGTCCAAATTAGACTCAGCATTATGGGCATTCGCCTTTAATTGTGCAAATTGTTCTTTTAATTCCCCAAGAAGGGTCGCATTTTCAGGGGAAGCCATTTTCGCTTCTATTTCCCTTTGTTCGAGCTGGGACCGATCCTGGACATGGGCAAGCTTGGTGATCTGCTTCTGGAGTTCAGCGTTTTGCTCTTTTAGGGTGTCCTTTTTTCCCTGTAACTTTTCTAGAGTCTCTCGCATGGCACGGACCTTGGTTTTATTTTTTCCAAGTTCCTTTTCTGTGAAGGCATCCTGGCCGACTTTAATTCGGCTGGGTCCGGCCATCTCCGTCCCGAGTTTTGCATCCTGCCCCGAAATAGGCTTGACCCCCCTGGCAACCCTGAACAACTGAGTTTTAAACCCTGAAGATTTAACAAAACCTTCTATCATGTCATCCACAACGATACCATTCACAATGTCATGTTCAAACAAGGCCTCCTTGATTTCCATGGTAGGGATGTCTGGGTTAAACTGGTCTGTTTTTGAAATAAAAGCAGCCATAAAATCCCTGGAAATCTGTAGTTTGATACACCCCGCGATGATCTCGGGGTCAAGCAGGGCACTAGCTTCTTTTATTTGAGCCTGCTTTTCCTGAGCCTGCTTTTTCTGAGGCTGCTTTTTCTGAGGCTGCTTTTTCTGAGGCTGCTTTTGAGGATTTTCCAAAGGCTGTTGTACGGGAATGGTTTTTGGATCGGATTCTGCCTTTTTGTTCGGTGATTTCATCCGGTTTTGTAATTTAAGAATATAATCCCGTTGTTTTACCGTCATCAACCCGGCTGCCACCATCATATCTCCGATCAGGCTGGGTTTTTGCTGCCCGGGTGAGCTGTTCAATATTTTGAGCAGACACCAATTCTTTAGCGAGAAAATAGTCTTTCAACTCTTGTTTAAGGTCAATTAAACCAGCACATTGTTGCAGCCCGATTTCCAATTCCTCTTTTGTGATCAATTGGTTTTTTACGGCTAAAAGGCCAATCAACGGAGATTTCATCTTTTTTCCCTGCCCGCTTGTCATTCCTTACTCCCAGTAATTTATCAAATAACGGCTGCCACTAACCCGGCAAACAAAAACGAAGACTCGATTAAAACCTCATATTGCCGACCCGATAACAGGCTGTCTTTTTTATATAATCTGATCAATAAAAGCATAGAAAGGGGAACAAAGGCAAGCCAGAAGACATTATTGCCAAATAATGCCAGTCCGTGGGCAAGCAAAACAATAAAAATTTCAAAGGTCAGCACATATTGAATTAAAAGATAACTCTTTTTGGCACCCAATAAAATGGGAAGGGTTTCCTTTCCTGTTATCCGATCCCCCTGAATGGCCAACACATCAAAAAAAGCAGTTCTGGCAAAAACCAAACCCGTCGAAAAGGCAAAGGTGACAAATGCTGGCAAAAACCGACCTGAATTCACAATTGCCGGCAGCAGGCTGGTAACAATTCCCCAGGCAAATGCAATGAGGATGGTTTTGGATCCGGGCACATCCTTAATCCGGGTAATTTTCTTATTTCCAAAAACAAAAGGAAGACTGTTTAAATTATAAAACAGGCCCAGAAGACTCATTACCAGCAGGATAAAAAAGGAAACAAGGCCCGTGGTATAGGCAAGATAAAGTCCGGCTGCCCCGGACGCCAGTGCAGATATCTTCAAAATGGTCTGATGTTTTTTGTAAAATACCGCCCGCTCAGGATGGTTATAGGTATCTGATTTAATGGTAATGATGTTGTTTAGGATCTGCATGGACAAAACATAGAGCATGGCAATGGCAGAATGAATAAGGACCTGGGAAAATCCCTGGACACTGGCGCAGGCATAGGTCAACCCACCGGCACCCAGGGCCAGCAAAAGGTTGGTCTTGAGCAAGAAATCCCTGAACCCCATAAGGTGCCGAATAAAAGGGCGCTGCTTTTGCACGTTCGCTGCCACCCGTGCGCAGGTATCATTGATAATCCAGTTGGGAGTAGATGCACCCGCTGTAATGGCAATCCTCTTTGCCGACCCCAGGGACTTATAATCAATTTGGGAGGCGTCTTCAATATGGGTGGCCAGGGTGCCGGTTTCCATGGCCACCTGGGCAAGACGTCTGGTGTTCCCCGACGCTTTCCCCCCCACCACAATAACCGCATCATTTTCTCGGGCCAACTGCCGCACCTCGGTCTGTCGTTTTTCCGTGGACCCGCAAATGGTGTCAAACACCTTATAATGAGACGCATTTTGGGTTACCCATGCTTTTATCTGCTCATAAAATTCGGTATTCTGGGTGGTCTGGGCAACCACCACCGCATTTTCAAAGGCAGGCAAGGCAGCCAGTTGTTCCATGGAGGTGGCGGTATAGCCATTTCCCCGGGCATAGCCTAAAAGACCCACCACTTCCGGATGTTTTTTATCTCCGATAATGATGGTGGCATACCCCTTTTTGGCATATCGATTGATAATTTCCTGAACACGAACCACCCGAGGACAGGTGGCATTGAGAACGGTAAACCCTGCTTTTTTCAAGGCCGTCTCATCTTCCGGCGGTACCCCATGGGCCCGGATCAGGACAATGCCCTCTCCTCGCTCCGGAATGGTCTCAATCCGGGAAATGTTTTTGTTTTCCAGCATTTCCAAGACCTGGGGGTTGTGGATCAGCGGGCCATAGGTAAATATGGCTTCCCCTGCAAGGTTTGATGCATCCAGAACCATATCCACTGCCCGCCGAACGCCCATGCAAAAACCCGCCGTCTTTGCAACGGTTATCTTCATAAAATATAGCTCATAAAATATAGCTCATAAAATATGGCTCATAAAATATGGCTCATGCAATATGGCTCAACAATGCCACAAGACGGTCAAATTCAGGTTTGGATTTGAATTTAATTTCTATTTTGCCCTGGTCACCATTTTTTTTGATCTTCACCGAACTTTTTATCCGGGTGGCTATCTGGGTGGATGCCGCTTCCAGAAATAGTCGTTCATGGGCAGACATTTTTTCGGCCAATTTTTTGGGTTCCTGCTTGGCCTGGTTAACCAATCGCTCGGTTTCCCGAACCGAAAGCTCCCGGGCCAGCACCTGTTTAAAAAGATAAAGCTGGTTTTCCAGGGTTCCTCCCCCCAGAAGCGCCCGGGCATGGCCCATACTGATTTTTTTAGCAATAAGGCTTTCCTTGATTTCCTGGGGCAGACTTCTGAGCCTTAAAAGATTGGCAATGGTGGATCGGTTTTTCCCGATTTTCTTGGCCACCTTTTCCTGGGTATATTTGAACTCGTCAATGAGCCTGAAATAGGCTTCTGCTTCTTCCAGCACATTGAGATTCTCCCGCTGGATATTTTCAATGATGGAGACTTCCAGAACCTGCTCATCTGTCAGATCCTTTACCACCACCGGTACACGGTCAAGCCCCGCGGATTCAGCCGCCCTGAGCCTGCGTTCCCCGGCAATGAGTTCATATCCGTCGCCCATGTGCCGGACCAGCAGGGGCTGCAAAACACCCTGTTGGGCAATGGAATCTCTGAGACGATCCAACTCTTCCTGGCTGAACACCAACCGGGGCTGATACCGGTTGGGGGTTATATTCTCAATGGGGCAATAAAAAAAATCAGAACCGGATTCCGAAGCACCAAAATCCGGAATCAGCGACGATATCCCGCGGCCCAGACCGGTGTGTTTCTTTTTCATCATCGTTTTAGGAACTCCCTGGCAAAGGATAGATAACTTTTTGATCCCTGTGATTGCTTATCATACAGAATAATCGGCAGGCCATAGCTAGGTGCTTCCCCCAGCTTTACATTCCGAGGTATTTTGGTTTTAAATACCATGTCCTTGAAATATTGTTTGGCATCCTCCACCACATTTTGGGCCAGATTGGTCCGTTTATCAAACATGGTCAAAAGGATTCCTTTAATTTTTAATCCCGGGTTAAAGGCTGACTTCACCCGCTTGATGGTGTCCAAAAGCTGGCCCAATCCCTCCAGGGCAAAAAATTCGCTTTGCAGGGCAATCAATACAAAATGGGACGCCGTAAAGGCATTCAGGGTAAGAAGGCTCAGGGCGGGAGGACAATCGATAATAATGTATTCAAATCGATCTTGTACCGGTGCCAGAAGTTGTTTAAGCTTCGCCTCCCGCAGGTCTGCCGCCACCATCTCTATCTCAAACCCAATGAGATCAACATTGGCCGGAATGATGAAAAGTTTGGGCAGCATGGTGGGAAGAATAATTTCCTCAACCAGGGCCTCTCCGATCAGTCCCTGGTACAAAGAGGCTTCAAGGGATGGTTTATCAATCCCCATCCCTGTGGTGGCATTTGCCTGGGAGTCACAGTCCACAAGCAGCACCCGTTTTCCCAACGTGGCCAGGGCGGCTGACAGGTTGACTGCTGTAGTGGTCTTGCCCACGCCCCCCTTCTGATTTGCAATACTGATAATTTGAGTCATAGTTTTAATTTCCTTATCACAATTAAATCACCGAGGCAAACAGAACCAAAACAATCTGTCCGGAAGGGGTCAGGCTTGCGTTATTGTGCTTTTGTTAAAAGCACAATAACGCAAGCCTGACCCCGCTATAAAAAAACCCGGCAGAAACTTTGTTCGTCGCTACCGAGTTTTATATCTGTATTAGATCTTACAATTACATTTCAGATTCAGGATGGAATACATCCACATCCTTTAGATCTTCCCCAAGATAGGTTCGTTCATTGGGACCAAGAATACCAAGGGAAAGGTTGAGCAATGTCCACAAATGAACGGTTTCCCATGCATGGTCGTTGACCTCGGCCATATCATGGACCTGGGCATGGCAGTTGTGGCAAGGCGTAATGCAATAGGGTGCCTTGGTGGCCAGGATCTGGTTGGCCTTGGTCTGACCATATGCCCGTCGCTGCTCTGTAAATCCGGATTGAAGGAATCCGCCGCCGCCGCCGCAGCAAAAGTTATTGGATTTATTGGGGGTCATGTCAACAAAATTTTCTTCCCCCACCACAGCCCTGACCACATATCTCAAATCTTCGGCAACCGGATCACCAAAGGTCTTTCTGACCAATTGGCAAGGATCCTGGACAGTGAACTTGATCTGACGTTCCTTGTTCCAGTCCGAGGAAGGGTTTAGTTTGCCCTCTTTGATCCACTGGGCATAGAGTTGAATAATACTTTTAACCTCAAAATTGTAAGGGATGTTGAATTTTTTCAGTCCTGCCAGGACTGCAAAGAGTTCGTGCCCTCACTCGGTGTTGAGCCAGACCTTACAGCCCAGGTCCTCCACCGCCTTTACCTTGATTCGAATAATTTTTTCCCAACTTTCATCGTCCGCGGAAAACATGCAGTAATTTTCTGCGGCCCAGCCCTTGGTGCCATAGGTCCAGTCGGCACCGGCCAAATGCATGATTTTCCACAAGGGAACCATTTCATCGGGTTCGGTAACCGGTTCCCGGGAATTTTGGTTTAGAAAATAATAGGCGCCTTCCCGGTTGACATCTGCCTTCATTTCGGCAAATTCGGGCTGTGATTCCTGGTATTCTTCCAGCACATCCCCGATAACAAATTCAAAGTCTTCTTCCGTGGCACCCATGGCAGAACAGGTATCATTTCGCAAGGCCATGTCGCAGGAGCCAACGATACCTTTTGGCTTATCTTCCTTTGCCCAGGTTGCCCTGGCATTGAAAACAAGCTGGGGTATATTAATCTGCATAGGGCATACATACATGCACCTGGTGCACATGGAACACATCCATACCCAGTTTGAACTCAAAATTTCTTCATCCATACCCAGTGCCGCCATCCGAAGAAATTTCCTCGGGTCCATTCCGTCCAGGCCGGTTGCAGGACACCCGGATGCACAAGCACCACAGGTCAGGCAGGCGTTCAAGTTTCCGCCTTCCGGCAGAAGCTCCATCACCTTATCTTTAAAGACGCTCTTCCGGGCGCCTCCAATTTTAATAGCTGTGTCTCCCATGCTATTTCCCCCCTATCTGTCTAAGTATTTAAAGTAATTTAACTTTATTCTACGATGCCCTATCTCTGGAGCAATATATTTTGTCTCTTATTATCAAACCCATGTCAATAAAAAATTTCAAACCCCTAAATATTTGACATTTTTTATTAGTGACCTATTCTTTTCACGTTATGGATATCCTCAGAAAAATAGAAACGCTTATTCCCAAAGCAATGGGCAAGGATCAATATATCATTAAAAGGGCACTAAGCGCAATAAAAAAAAAGTTGCGTCCCCTAGGCAAACCCCTTGAAAACAATACAAAAGCCTGTCAACAGCTGTTAAAAAAAGTCCAGGATTCTGTTCGCCAAAGCAAAGCCCGGCAGCAGTGCCTGCCCCCACTTAACTTTGATCCCAACCTGCCCATTACCGCGAAAAGAGAAGAGATCATTGAGGCTGTAAAAAAAAATTCTGTCATCATTATTTCCGGAGAAACCGGTTCAGGAAAAACCACCCAGATCCCCAAATTCTGCCTTGCGGCCGGCCGGGGGATACGCGGAATGATCGGCTGCACCCAACCCAGACGCATTGCTGCCATCAATGTGGCCAAACGCATTGCCTTTGAGCTCAATGAGCAAATCGGCCAATCCGTGGGATATAAAATCAGGTTTGATGACAAAACACCGGACAATGCCTATATCAAGCTCATGACCGACGGCATTCTTTTGGCAGAAACCCAGCAGGACCAATTTTTAACCCACTATGATACCCTCATCGTGGATGAGGCCCACGAAAGAAGCCTGAACATTGATTTTACCCTGGGCATCCTGCGCAAGTTAGTACACCAGCGCAAAGATCTCAAACTGATCATCACCTCTGCCACCATTGACACAAAAAAGTTTTCCGAGGCCTTTGACAACGCCCCCATCATAGAGGTATCCGGCCGGATGTATCCGGTGGAAACACTTTATATGCCCCTTGTTTCAGGGGAGGATGACAAAACCGCCAGTGGAGAAGAGCAGGGGTATGTGGAAGCGGCCGCAGAAGCGGCCAACCGCTTGCTCGCCAGATCCCGGACCGGGGATATTCTTATTTTCATGCCGACGGAACAAGATATCGGGGAAACCCTGGAATTGATCCGGGGACAAAACCATGCCGGTGTCATGGTCCTGCCCTTGTTTGCCAGGTTGTCCGCCAAGGAGCAGTCCCAAATCTTTTCAACGGGAGCTGGCCGGAAAATCATTGTTTCCACCAATGTGGCAGAAACATCTCTGACCATTCCCGGCATCAAATATGTGGTGGACACAGGGCTTGCAAGGATCCCCAGCTATTCGCCCCGGACCCGGACAACAGCCCTTCCGGTAAGCCCCATTTCCCAAAGTTCCGCCAACCAGCGTTTAGGGCGATGCGGCAGGGTTGAAAACGGCGTTTGTATCAGACTTTACGACGAAGATGATTTTAACGGCCGCCCTTTTTTCACCTCCCCGGAAATTCTCAGAAGCAATTTGGCTGAAGTCATTTTACGGATGATCTTCCTGAACCTGGGAGATGTGGCTAGTTTTCCCTTTATTGATCCCCCGGCTTTCAAGAGCATAAAGGACGGATTTGATACCCTGCAGGAACTGGGCGCTATCCAAAAAAAAGCAAAACCCAATGACAATAAACAATACAGCCTGACCCAAATCGGCCGGGTCATGGCCAAGATCCCGGTGGACCCGAAACTTTCCCGGATATTAATCCAAGCACAAAAAATGGGGTGTCTGAAGGAGGCAACCATCATTGTCACAGCTCTTGCCATTTCCGATGTCCGCCAGCGGCCCGCCGATAAAATCCAGGCAGCCGACCAGAAGCATAGCCTGTTCAAGGATCCTATTTCTGACTTTATCACCCTTCTCAATATCTGGAATGCCTATAAAACAGCTGAAAAAAAATTAAAGTCCCGGTCCAAGCTGAGAAGTTTCTGTGCGGACCATTATCTTTCCTTTAAGCGCCTCCACGAATGGCAGGACATCCACCGTCAAATCAGCCGCATGCTCAAAGAGCATGGGCTCAAGACAGACGCTTCCGCCAGAGGGGCTGACCTGGAAGTATCTGTCCTTGAGGGTTCCAGTCTTGAGGGTTCCATTGGCACAAAGGACCTTAAATCAAAGGAATTCAACCTGGGCGGCCCTTTGTACATTGCCCTGCACAAATCCCTGCTGGCAGGCTACCTGGGCGGTATTGCCCATAAAAAAGAAAAAAATAT
>Ga0307987_1000268_pt1 | contig 32074 bp, 25 predicted proteins | sample EllFjometagen181_FD_203157 | JGI IMG/M metagenome (GOLD analysis project Ga0307987, IMG submission 203157) | Marine microbial communities from Ellis Fjord, Antarctic Ocean - #181 | ecosystem: Environmental > Aquatic > Marine > Unclassified | place: Southern Ocean | collected 2014-10-08 | reverse complement strand
TTTTTCAACTTCAGCAGGGGTGAAAATATCAGGAATCGTTTTGACTTGTGGTGGTTTTACAATATCAACCCACTTCCAGTCAATTTTTAACACATGTTTCCAGAAAAATTGCAGACCACATCGGTCAAGTTTGACTGTACTCCATGAGTGAGAGTCTACAAGGTCTGCAAAGTATATCTTCAATTGTTCTGGCTTTAGTTTGTCTGGACAGCAGTCAAAATAATTGCTGACCCGGCGAACGGCTCTGGAATAAGCGTCAATTGTTTTTTGGGCTTTACCCTGAAGTTTGAGAGATCTCTGGTGAAGTTCATAAAGTTTGTTGAATCGATTTACTTCTGACTTTTTCATGGTATATTCCTTTTTTAGAAGTGTCCAGAATTGGGCACCTCTAAGGAATATACACTATTTTGGGGTTTTCCGCCGCGCAGCGGCTTCGTCCAACCAGCGGGTGAACCGGACAGCAAGGGTCTCCTTTTTTTTAAAGATTGAAAAACTTTTAAAAGATGTGCTTTCAATAAATTTACTGGAAACCCTTGCTGCCCGTTACCCAAACGTTAGCTTTTGAAGAAAATATGTCTGCTTAGTGCCGAAAACGACTTTTAAGAAACTCTATTTTGTGTTTCTCTGGATTAGAACGAAACTATATAAGCAAGAAGTTATAAGTTTTTATAAATTAACATGGACGGCACAGAAGTTGATCATGGGTTCCACTGCCCGGTATGTGATTCTTAAAGTCCACTGCCCAGTGACCACCATTAATTGATCTGAACGGCTGGCGGAGCCAAAATGTGTATCTCAGGAAAGCCGGGCGTAGGCTTGCTGGATCTCCTTGAATCGTTTTTCTGCCAGAACCTGCAGCTCTTTTCCCAGGTGGCTCACCTTGTCGGGGTGGTATTGTTTGGCAAGGGCTATATAAGCCGCCCGGATCTCTTTCTGGCTGGCATCCGGGGAGAGGCCCAGAATTTCATGGGGGGATTTCTTTCTTTGAGGCGGTTTTTCCGCCGCAGCTTCCTGGTGTGTGCCATTGTTCCGGAAAAAAGAATTCTGTTGAGTGGTGTTGTCTCTGGACCCCGTGGCATTATCCTGGCTTTGGGAACGGCTGGATTGGGTCTGAGAATTATCCTTTTTAGAGAAGATATTGGGAAATTTTCCGGTCCTGAGAAAATAGATCAGCATGGAAATGAGAACAGTGTCATCAATCCATCCAGCTACGGGAATCATAAAATCGGGGATGAGGTCAATGGGGCTGATTACATAGATCACCACCGCCAGGATGATAAGATATTTTAATAGCTGACTCATTGTAAGAAAACCTTTATTGTAACTATTCAGATAGCACCCCAGAATTGGGAAAACCACTGCTCAGTATCTGCCTACCCGTGCCCCCATCGCCTAGTCAGGATTTCGAAGCATACGATTGCTATTCGAGAAGGCCAGAATGGGTGAAGATGGGGTGCTGCTGAACAGCTACCCTTTATTTTCCTTTAAGCACATCAATCATGGTGTAAATTTTGCCATTTGTTGTTTGATAGTCTTGTTGTTTTAATTTGCTGTGGAGGAAAATAGCGGCATCCATGGTGCCCTGGGCATAGATATCCCGGCCGTTAATATTGTGGGAAAACTCAAAACAAACGGTGTTGTCTGGTGAGGTCAAAGTATAGGTGTGCCAAGCGTGGCCGTTGAGATGTTGTTCTGGAATTTTCCACACATTTTTCTGGATGGCAGGATCCCTTTCCTGGTGGATATCTTTGTCAGAAAAGGGAATGCCCAGCTGGTTGAAATAATTCACCATGGCCTTTGCTGTACCGCTGGTGTCTGCCTTGGTTTTTTGATGGCTTTCCCGGATTGTAAGGCTGTAATCCTTAAAAAGATCAGGAAATGTTGTAGCTGCATATTCCATCATGGCCTGGAATCCCACGATTTGTTTGGCCATATTCGGGGCAATAACGGCAGAAATATTGCCAGATAATATGGTTTCATGGAGCAACTCTCTGTCCCCCCCTGTGGTGCCCATGACAAAGGGAACTTCATTGTCAACATAAAACTGGACATTGTCGTTCACAGCAGTGGGGTGGGTGAAATCAATGCAGATAAATTTTTTGAATTTTTCTTTAATTTCTTTGATGGCGGTGTCCCGGTGATCCGGGCGGATGAGTTCAATGGTGGTCTGGCCCAGGGTGTAATTATCTACGGTTATTTCCGGCCCGGTCATGGCAAAGGGCAAAAGTTTAAATCGGGGATCATTTTGTATATGTCCGGCAATGGTGGTGACTACATTTCCGGGGATACCGTTCATCATGACATGTATTTTTTCCATGGTGTTTATTCCTGGTGTTTATTCATTGTGTCAGTATGCCTGGCACTTAGTTGGGGCGGCATTGCGCCATTCTTTTTGTGGCTTCAAGGGCCAGGATAATGGTTTCTTCCAGCAGTTTACCATCCGGAATGTTAACGGTGTGGATGGCAGTGGCAAGGGTCTCCATTGCGGGACGGATAAAGGGTTCAAACCAGGTTTTTCCCCGGTTTCTGCTTAGGTGACTGAAAGCTCCCAGAATTTGAAAATTTCGGGTTAGGGCACAATAATAATACCCTTTTTTAAATTGATTTTCATCAAATCCCGTGCGATGATTCACGGCCTTTGCGCAATGATCCAGCAGTGTTGCCTTCAGGGTCGTGTCAAGGTGAACATAGGGGTCAATGAGCAAAGATGCCACATCGTACTGCATGGGGCCTGTTCTGGCTGACTGGAAATCAATGATCCGGAGACGGTCCTGGGTGACCATGATGTTTCTGGACTGCATGTCCCGGTGCATGAGGCCTGACAGGGCAGTGTCCAGGCATTGCCCGGCAATGAAATCAAATTGGGGAAAAAGGGTCTCAAATTCAATATCCAGATTCAAGTATCCCCTTAAAAATGCATCCACAAAATATCGACACTCATTTTCAAGAATCAGCTCCCGGGAGTAGCTTGGGGTCTGGTAAGTCCAGTGGGGGTTAAATCCCTGGTCCCCGCATATGGAAAAATCAATAATGAGATCGCAGGCAGCTCTATACCATTTAAGAATTTTTTCTGGATCATTGGTGTTAAGGATGACCTTCTGCAGGTGAATATTCCCCAGGTCTTCCAGTATTACCAGGCCGGAAAAAAGATCGTATTCCCATATTTTTGGTACAGGAATCTGTTGTTCATAAAGATGGGTACCGATGTGGATAAAGGCATCTATCTCCCGGGGAGATGGTGGTGTCTGGCCCATGCCCAGAGCGTCAATACCATGGCCGGCTACCACATAGGTGGCTTCTCCATGGGCAAGCCGGAACCATTTTCGATCGGACCCATCTCCGGCAAGGGGGGTGATGGTGATATTTTGATGGGTCGCATTATTTGGAGTAGTACCTGGACTGTCATTATTTGGGGTAGCAGCTGGACTGTCATTATTTGGGGTAGTACCAGGACTGCCATTATTTGGGGTAATACCAGGACTGCCATTATTTGGGGTAGTACTTGGACTGTCAGAGTCATAGCTGTCACGACTGGCCCGGGTTGCCATGAAAAGTTGCCGGAGACTGGCATCCAGATAGGTTTCCGGGGTTCCCACATCCTGCCAGTAGAAATCATCCATTACACAGGCTTTCACCCTGTTCCCCCCAGTGCAGAGGGTTTTATATACATCAATGCTACTGAAAATTTTTTCTGCTGGCATGTGATTAAATATGTGGGGAGACAGGATCTGTATACCGGTAAATGCCAAAAGCTCTACAGAGGCCGGGGAGGGTGCATTAACCCCGGGAAAGCCTGTGATAAAGCCTTTGCGGTTAATCTGAACACCATTAAATCGTTGATCGTCGTGGAGTACAAGGGTGGCTGGCCAATGGCCTTTTACATGTATATTCCACACCGTTGCAAGGTCAATATCCGTTACAATATCTGAATTGATGACCCAGAAATCGGAATTCCCCATAATATCCCGCACATTTTTGATAGCTCCCCCGGTGTTCAGAAGGACAGGTTCATAACGGACATGCACCGGAATGGGAAATTCTTTTGTCTGGATAAAAGTGCCAACCTGCCCATGGAGGTGGTGGGTATTGATCACGATTTCATCGCACCCCGCTTGGATGAGCCTCTCAATGGTTATTTCCACAAGAGGTTTCCCTGCCAGGGTAAAAAGTGGTTTAGGGCGCTGTGTGGTGTAGGGGAGCAAGCGGGTGCCCAGCCCTGCGGCCAGAATTAGTGCTTTCATAGGAGTTACACCGTTAGTATGGTCAGAAAATCTTCAATGATTTTTTTGTATTTTACAATGGCATCATTGTCTTCTGTGCCGTTTACACCATTGTCCATAAAAAATATGGTGGCATTGGTGTAGTTGATTTTGGACAGGGATTCCTTGAGAAGAATATCCTGGCGTTTGTACATTTTAAGACCCATGGCCTGGATTTTTTTGATACGCTCCTTGGCATCATGTTTGCCCGCAGGATATTTTTCAAAATAGAGCAGGGCTACTTTGTAAGATTCCATGAAGGGTTTTAGAAACACAGAAAAGGATCGGAGTTGTCTAAAGCCTTCCGAGGTGAGGTTAAAAGTGTCAGAAAATTCGGGATGGGGAACCACAACCCCCTCCTCCATAAAGGCTTTAATGCTGTCAGAAATAAGTTCACTACAGGTCTTTTCATCGTCAAAAGAGAACTCGTCAATGAAGAACTCCTGGAGAAATTCATAAGTTTTGTGCAGGTCCGTTGAAGAAAATTGAAATCGATCTGTTTTGAGAATTGCCAAGGCCGTATAGGCAGCAGGGATGAAAAAAGCAATGGCATTGTTTTTGTAGTAATCCAGAACGGGTCGCTTGTTGTCTTTTACAAAAAAACGGGTATCTTCGGTGATTTCATCCTCTTCATCATCGGCCAATTCAATGAATTTTCTGGAAACAAAATTTTGCAGCACCCGGTCCAAGGCCCGGTCGGGATCAATGGTCAGTGTGTCGGCAAGTTCGGCTTTGAAGAAGGTGAGCATGTTCATGTATGCACTCACCCGAAACATCAGCTCTTTTTTGGAAAAACGGCCTGCAGGAGAGTTGAGTATCCCGCTTGCAATGATGCCATGGGGGGTAATGATGGTGGTGTTGTTAATGGCATTTATTAGTTTGTATCCGATGCTCTGGCATAATTTTTTATGCTGGTCTTCTCCCATGAATCGTTGAAATTCATCCTTTTCCCGCAGATAGCTGTTCAGGGAGATGGGTTCATGGAATTTTATATAGACCTTGCCATATTTCTTTTTCAAAAATTTTCTGGCCTTGAACAGTTGGAATATGTTTTCTGATTCTTTTTTACCCCCCTCAATTTCATGGAGGTAAGCATCTTCTTCCAGTACCCGGTCATAGCCCACATAGGCGGGTATGAAGATGAGATCTTCACAGGCCTGGTTGCGGTGGGCCTTAATGAGCATATTTAAAAGACCCAGTTTGGGGGACAATAGCTTGCCGGTGCGACTTCTTCCGCCTTCAATGAAAAATTCCAGGTTAAAGCCTTCGGATAGGAGTTTTTCAATGTAAGCCGCAAAGATGCGGGAGTACAAGGGTGCCCCCTTAAAGGTTCGCCGAAGGAAAAAAGCCCCGCCACTTCGGAAAATGGGTCCCAGGGGCCAGAAGGAGAGATTTTTACCCGCCGCGATGTGGGGACAGGGCATGTTATTTTTAATCATAAGGTAGGAGAGCAAAAGATAATCCAGGTGGCTTTTGTGGCAGGGGGTAAGAATGACCGGTGCTTTTTTGGATTCTTCCCGGATACGATCAAGACCGTCCTGGTCCACCACCACCCCTTCAAATATATTGTTAAAGGCCCAGGTCAAGATTTTTTCAAGGATGTAAATCACCGGAAGACTGTAACTTGCTGCGATCTCCTTGATATAGCTTGCCGCCTTTTTATGGGTTGCCATCAAAGGTTTTCCATTTTGTTCAGAATGTACCTTCATGAACTCCTGGAGGGATTTCTGGGTCAAAATATCTTCGGTGATTTCTGCCCGGGTTTTGAGTACCGGACCGGTGAAGCTTCGTTTCTGGCGGTTCAAAAGATCCATCAAATGAATTCGTAGACTGTAGGCCTGGAAATCTTCGTCAATATTTCTGATGTCCGGACGATCAAGAAATTCTTTGAGATTGATGGGGTCTGAAATTTCAATGCATATTTTTTCCGGTTTCTGGAACATGGCCGCCAGGCGTTTGAGCCGCCCGGGTCTTTCATTGCTTCCCAGTAAAATATCAAATAGAGAAGAGCTGCTTCGGATGGGTTTTAAGCTGTATACAATGGTCTGGGGAATCAGTAGCAGTGGCCTGTCATTGTTTTTTTGAAAATGGATGAGATGGAGCAAAGGGCTTGGCTGGGAGCGGATAAATCGTTTGTAAAAGCTTTTGCTCTCGACCATATGAATAGAGGCGGATCGGCCCCTGGCGAATTCATCAAAAAAATATCCTGATAGATAAGGATCTTTAAAGGAAAAAGAACGGAGAAGAGAGTCCAGTTGGGTGATTAAAATTTTAAACAGGCGTTTGACGGGCAGGAGAAAGAAAAAAGAGCCATCAAAAATGATTTCAGGATAGGGCAGGGCATTTTTTTCAAAAATAGTTCTGTAAAATAAAAAATCAATGAGGCTTTTATATTTGCTTACATAAATGACGGTGCCGGTCTCATTGAGATCGCTTAAATTGGCAATTTTTTTTTTATCCAGCTCAATTCTGGAAAACAGTCGATTAAAAAGAAAAGGGGAAAGGATGCCTTTATTGCCTGGATAAAAGCAGGCAAAATACCCTGTTTGGTTATCAAGGGCTGTGGTGATTTTTCGGCGGTAAAATTCTTTGAGGGCTTTAGTCATACCACTAAATATTGGAAATGGTCTCATTATATTTCCTTGAATACCATGGAATGCCATGGTTGATTTCTACTTTTTGTCTGACGCTTGATACAGAAAAATTCTTTTATCATAAGCCCTAATCCCATGGCAACAAAATAATTAGCATCTAAAAATTGCCTTGATTTACTTGTTTTCATATGCTAATTGATTGATCTTAATTGACGAGTAATAGATAGGGCTAATATTTAGTTGTGATTTTATATAGTTATTTTGATTTTTGCAATCATTAACATGGTAAGGAGAATTATTTCATGAAGACTTTGATTGGTGGTGCAGTTGCCGTTCTGTTGGGAATTATTGGTATTGCTATTTGGTTTGGTGCATTTCTGCAGATTCTTGCCGGTGCCATTCCTCCAGTCCTTTTGCTGGGTGGTGGGCTTGCGCTCTACCTCGGATTTGATGAGCTAAAGGATAGCTGGAAAAAAAATGATGGTGATGATGCACCCGTAGCCGATGATAAAGATAGGATTGCCGAGCTGGAAAAAGAGTTGGCAGACCTTAAAAAATAGATCTTTGATGTTCCCCAGGAACAACAGATAGATATTTGATATTTTCTGTTGTTCCTGTTCCTAATCCTCTTTTTATGTCCCGCCTCCCCGCCTTCCTTTTTCATCTGAATATCGCAGAAATTCATTTTTGTCTTGGCAAATATCCTGGCTTTGAAATGGGCTTGACAGGTACTGGTTTATTTATAAATATGGTATCCTTGTTTTGTCTTTTTAAATTCAGCCAGGTCCCTGTCCCAGGATTTTTCCATATCATCTATATTCTCCTGGTGGGTGATGCGGTCCTTTAAATTCTCACTTCCAAGAATAAGATCCATGGGGGATTTATGGAACTCATATTCATAAGGGGGCTCTTTCCATCTAAATTCATCTTTGTGATGTTTAAGTATCTGCTGCAGGAGAAGCAATGAGGTACGGTAGGGTTTGAATCTCAGGTTGTCTGTAACATGGATCTGGAATCCCTGGCAGCCTTGTCCCGCCCATTTCCCAGAGGTGGGCTCAAAGCAGATGGGGCGAAGGATCGCGCCGGAAATATCCCGGGAAATTTCCCTAAGAATGGGGGAGGGGTCTATAAACGGGGCTCCCAGAAATTCAAATGGCTGGGTGGTGCCTCTTCCCTCGGAGACGTTGGTGCCTTCAAAAATAACCTGCCCCGGGTAAACCACCGCAGAGTCCGGTGTGGGAAGATTGGGCGAGGGAGCCACCCAGTAAAGACCTGTATTCTTAAAAAACATCTCCCTTTTCCATCCCTGCATGGGGATCACCGTGACATCGGCATGGATGTTGTGCTCCTGGTTGAAAAAAAGGGCAAGCTCTCCCATGGTTAACCCATGGCGCATGGGCAGGGGAAATCTCCCTACAAAGGATCGACAGCTTTCAGAGAGAATATTGCCCTCCACGGCAATCCCCCCCAAGGGATTGGGCCGATCCAGAATAAATACCTTTTTGCCGTGCTGTGCGGCAGCTTCCAGGCAGTGGGACATGGTGTACATAAACGTGTAGACCCGGGTGCCCACATCCTGGAGGTCAATGAGCAATACATCAATGTGTGCCAGCATTTTTCCGGTGGGGATCCGGGTATCACTGTAGAGGCTGAAAATCGGGATATTTAATTCCGTGTCCATGTCATGGTCTGACTCGATCATATTGTCCTGTTTCTCTGCATAAAAGCCATGCTGGGGTGAAAAAAGAGCCTTTAATTGTCCGGGGAACAGGGTGTTAATAATCCGAGAGGCGTGGACAAAACGGTTGTCCACCGATGCCGGGTTGGCCAGAAGTCCCAGTTTCTTTCCCTTGAATTCTGTGGGGTGATCTGTTTTAAGCGATTCAAGACCTGTACTAATTGGTGTATGTGTCATGTGCATATCTCCTATTTAGAATGCACTTAGCATAGATATTGACAAAATATCAAATCCAAACTAATCAAAGGGGGAATCTGGCAGGTGCTTACTGCCATGTAGGTGTTATATCAAATAGAAGAGGAGTGTATCAGGTTCCATGAAATTAAATATTCCTGAGTATATCAGTTCCATAAATCCCTATGAACCCGGCAGGCCCATCGAGGCAATAGAACGGGAATACGGGATTAAAAATTCTGTCAAACTGGCATCCAACGAAAACCCTATGGGGCCATCCCCCAAAGCCGTGACTGCTGTTAAAGAGCACCTTGCCAGCATGCATCGATATCCCGACGGCAGTGGTCATGTGTTGACCGGTATGCTTGCACAAAAATATGGCGTGAATTCGGAAAATGTGGTCATTGGCAATGGGTCCGATGATATCATTGCATTGTTGGCCCAGGGCTTTCTGGGCCGGGGAGATGAGGCCTTGATGCCGCTGCCCTCTTTTTTGATGTATGAAATATCGGTGACGGTGGCAGGTGGCGTGCCGGTCATGGTGCCCTTGAAAGGGTTTGATATTGACCTTGATGCTATTTTGTCAGGGCTTACCCCCCGCACCACCATGATTTTTCTCACCAATCCCAACAATCCCACGGGAAGCCACATCACAAAAGATGTTTTGACAGATTTCATGAAAGGGGTTCCAGAAAACGTTCTGGTGATTGTGGATGAGGCATATATTGAGTTTGCAAGGGATGAGGCTATTTTTAACGCCCTGGCATCCCCCCTTGAAGATCCCCGAATTATCTCTTTGAGAACCTTTTCCAAGGCCTATGGGCTTGCAGGGTTCCGGGTGGGGTATGGTATTATGGACAGTGACGTTGCCGGGATTCTTCACCGGGTCCGTCAGCCTTTTAATGTCAATTCTCTGGCCCAGGTGGCTGCGGTTGCTGCCCTGGGTGACCATGAATTCCTAACTAAAAGTGTCCAGACCATGCACCAGGGCATTGATTTTCTCCAGGCACAACTGGCTGGGATGGGAATACAATCCTTTCCCACCCAAGGTAATTTCTTTTTGCTGGATGTGAGGAGGGATGCCGGGGTGGTGTTCCAGAAAATGCTGGAAAAAGGGGTCATTGTCCGATCCATGAAATCCTACGGATTTAAAACCTATCTGAGGATAAGTGCAGGCCTTGAGGCGGAAAATAGACGGTTTCTTCGTGTGCTGGAGCAGGTGCTGTCAGAGTGTGGGGAATCTTCATGACAAAGAGAATCATCACCATAGATGGCCCTGCCGGTGCGGGAAAAACAAGTGTGAGCAGGTCCCTTTCAAGGAACCTTGGTTGTATATATGTGGATACCGGAGCACTGTATCGTGGGGTGGCCCTGGAGGTGAAGCGGGCAGCCATTGACTGGGAAAGAGATGCAGTGCTTGAACCTTTTTTAAGTCAAATATCCCTCTCCTTTGTCAGGGATGGCGATGAACCGGTGTTGACAAGTTCCGGAGAAAATATCTCTTCTTTGATACGCACCCCGGAAATATCCATGCTGGCCTCGGCTATCTCAGCCCGGCCATGTGTCAGAAAGGCCCTGCTGGGGTTGCAGCGTTCCATTGCGGAAAAAGAGGATACTGTTTTTGAAGGACGGGATATGGGAACGGTGGTGTTTCCCCATGCAGACCATAAATTTTTTCTCTTTGCAGATCTGGATACCCGGGCCCTGCGCCGGTTTGAAGAGAATCAAGCCCCGGCACAGGATCTATCTGAGGTGAAAGAGATGATGGGCAGTCGGGACGCAAGGGACGCCGGTCGGGAAGTTGCCCCTTTGAAACCGGCAGAGGATGCTGTTTTAATTGATTCCACCCACATGTCCCTGGAAGAGGTTGTGCAGAAGATTGTGGCAAAGATTACCCAATAGCAGGAACGGGTGGGGTTCAGGAATTCCAATTAAAAAATATTTTTTTGTATTGTCTTTCCCCTCTCTTTCTGATATTTATCGCTGATTATGCTTTTTAACAAAAAAGTATAAAATTTGTCTATGGGGGATTAACATTAATGAATAACATTGCTCAAACAAACGAGAACAACGAAATGAATGAAGAATTAGAAACTGCTGAAGAATTAGAGGCGTCCGTAGCATCTGAACCCGATCTGACCGAAGAAGAGACGTCCGTGGAATCTGAACCCGTTCTGGATGAGGAAGAGGCTTCCGTGAAGCCTGAGCCCGTTCTGACTGGGGAAGAGACCATGGAAGAATTGATGGGTATTTATGAAGAGAGCTTCAAGCGCTTCGAAGAGGGCCAGGTTGTAACGGGTACCATTATTGCTGTGGACAGAGATCATGTCTTGGTGGATGTGGGTTACAAGTCTGAAGGGCAGATCTCAATTCATGAGTTCAGAGACGAGGAAGGCAATGTCGATGTCAACCTGAATGATCGGGTTGAGGTTATGGTTGAAGTCTGGGACGAAGAAGAAGAAACAGTTATTTTGTCCAAGGAAAAAGCCGCCAAAGTTAAAGTTTGGGACGCCATCCGAGATATCTACGAAGAAGATAGTACCATTGAAGGAATTATCACCAGTCGTGTCAAGGGCGGTTTCTCCGTTGACATTGGGTTGCCAGCGTTTCTTCCTGGTTCCCAGGCCGATCTTCGGCCCATCCGAAACATGGATGAGATGGTGGGACAGACATATACATTCAAAGTCCTTAAATATAACAGAAAAAGAAGCAACATCGTTCTTTCACGACGGGTTATCCTTGAGAAGGTTCGTGAAGAAGCCAGGGCCAATACCCTCAGTTCCATTGAGAGTGGAAAGGTCATGGAAGGTGTTGTTAAGAATATCACAGAATATGGTGTCTTTGTTGACCTCGGCGGTGTGGATGGACTCCTTCACATCACAGACATCTCTTGGGGCCGTGTGAAACACCCCTCTGAGTTGTTCTCTGTGGGAGACAATATCAATGTGAAAATTCTCTCCTACGACATGGAGAAAGAGCGAGTGTCACTGGGTATGAAACAACTGAGCCCTGATCCGTGGACCATGGCCCAGGAAAAATATCCTGTGAGTTCCAAGGTTCTTGGAAAGGTGGTCAGCCTTACGGATTATGGCGCCTTTGTGGAGCTGGAAGAGGGTGTTGAAGGTTTGATTCATGTGTCTGAAATGTCTTGGACTCGCAAGATCCGTCACCCATCCAAAATGGTTTCTGTGGGCGAAGAGGTGGAAGCGGTTGTTCTTGATCTCAAACCAGACAACCGAAGAATTTCCCTTGGTATCAAACAAACCGTTGAGAATCCTTGGGAAGTCATCAGTGACAAATACCCTGTGGGAACTGTCATTGAAGGAAAAATCAAAAACATCACAGATTTTGGTCTTTTCATTGGTATTGATGATGATATTGACGGACTGGTTCACATTTCTGACATTTCCTGGACCAAACGCATTAAACATCCTTCCGAGGTCTATAAAAAGGGTGATGTGATCCAGGCAGTGGTCCTTGACATTGACAAAGGAAGTGAAAGGTTCTCCCTTGGTATCAAGCAGACCCAGCCAGATCCCTGGGAAACTGTGGAGCAGCGATATGAGGTGGGAACAGAAATTTCCGGTGTGATTACCAATATCACAGACTTTGGCGTCTTTGTGGAGCTGGAAGAGGGAATTGAAGGGCTTGTCCACGTATCTGAAATCAGCAAAGAGAAAATCAAAACCCCTTCAGATCAGTTCAAGGTCAGTGATAGCATTACCGCACGGGTCATGAACATCAACAGTGATGAAAGGCGTATTGGGCTTTCCATCAAACGACTTGAGGATGAGGCAGAAGAGGAAGTTATTCAGGATTTTGCCAAGAACATGAAGCCCACCACATCCTCTTTTGGTGAGCTGCTTCGTGACAATCTCGAGGAGGCTGCCAGGTCTGAAGATAAATAATATCACTGGTTGCAGCCCTGTTTTTCCATGGGGTCTGCTGCCGGATATAACAATATCAGGCTGAAAATATTAGGCCGGATCCAGAGCCATCTCTGTGTCCGGCCTTTTTTGTATCGTTCATTCACCGAATCAATGAAGATTGATTCCCAAACCTGGTACTGGATGCTTTTTATGAACCCGTACCCAGAAACCAAGCAGTGAGGTATTTCATGTTTTCCAGAAGACATCCGTTTTTATTTTTTTGTCTTGTGGCGTTCACCGTCGCATCGGCAACTTTTGTTATCATCACGGGCCTGATTGTGGGAGGCAGCGCTGCTCTTAATTCCTCTCTTATCACCGGATATGGAGGAACTTCTGGAAATGTAGGGGTTGTGGAAATTTCCGGAATAATTTCCTCATCAAAAAAAGTCATAGATGATCTTAAAACCTTTCGAAATGATGCAGGTATTGAGGCTATTGTTTTGCGCATTGATTCCCCCGGCGGAGGGGTAGGGCCTTCCCAGGAGATATATCGGGAGGTTATGAAGACGCGTCTGGTTAAAAAAGTGGTGGCATCTCTTGGTTCGGTGGCGGCTTCAGGGGGATATTATTCGGCATCGGCCTGTGACGGCATCATGGCCAATCCCGGCACCATCACCGGTAGTATTGGTGTGATCATGGAGTATACGAATTTTAAGGAAATTATTAAGAAGATTGGTTTAACCCCGGTGGTGATCAAAAGTGGCGAATACAAAGACATGGGCTCACCCCTGCGGGATCTGAGTGCTAAGGAGAAAAGGGTACTCCAGGGGGTGGTGGATGAGATCCATTCTCAATTTGTCAAAGATGTTGCCACAGGTCGAAATCTGGACGAGGAAAAAGTGGTTACCCTTGCCGATGGTCGAATATTCACCGGTGCCAGGGCTCTGGATCTCCAGTTGGTGGATCGACTGGGTAATCTCGGGGATGCCATTGAATGGGCAGGTGTATTGGCCGGTATTACCGGTGAGGTGGTGCCTGTTTATCCCCAGGAAGATAATATGACGGTGATCAAAAAAGTGATACACTCTTTATTCAAAGGTGCTGACATCACCGGCGCCATAACGGATAATTTCGGGTTCATCGTCAATTAGAGAGACAACGCTGGAGGCCGTTCCTGGAACGGGTCCTCCATCAACGACAGCATCAAGGCGTGTGTCGAAAAAATCGTGGAGCAGGGAGGGATCTTCAAATATATTACCATCGGGATCTGTGGCACTGGTGCTCAATATAGGGTGTCCCAGTTCCTGGGCGATGGCCAGGGAGATGGTGTTGTCAGGTACCCGGATGCCTGCTGTTCTACGTTTGGTCAGCATGATTTTGGGCACCATTTTTGATCCGGGGAGGATGAACGTAAAGGGCCCTGGCAACAGACGCTTCATGTTGCGGTAGGCAAAATTGGAAACCTTTGCGTATTCACTGATATGGGTCAGGTTGGAGCAGATAAAGCTGAAGGGTTGGGTTTGACTTCTCTGTTTTAGACGATACACCTTTTCAATGGCTTTTTTATTGAGAATATCACACCCAATGCCATAGAATGTATCTGTGGGGTAGGCAATGATGCCCCCCCGTTTTAATATATTTACAATTTTTTCAATCATTCGGGGCTGGGGATTATCTGGATTTACTTTCAGCAGCATGGGGTTATTCCATTTTCAGTTTAAGGGTATTCAGGGCAGAGGCTATTGTGTCTCAAGGCAAAATATTCTGTTCGGGTGCCAACGGTTAGGGTAAGGCAATATTCAAACCACTGATAACTATATCGTTTATGGTAAAAAGTATCAAGAAACTTTTCGGATTTGGGGGAGAATTCCCGATGAAGGGGTTTCTTGCACCAGATGTAAACCGGCAAGTCATAACCCAACCCTAAAAGGCTGGGCTTGAATAGTTTCGGCCTTATATCCCAAGCCTAAAGGCATGGGTTTTACGGCCGAGCGTATAAAGGATGCCAGAGTTTTTAAGATAAAAGTTGGCATCCTTTAAAAGTAGTTTACACTTTTTTAGATCATTCCCCATTTGTAGGGGCTTTTCCCAAAAGACTGTAAAGCACTTTTGAAGTAATATGAAGGATGCCTAAAATTTAAAACAATTTAAATAAAAATTGATTACAGAGATTCCCACTGGAGGATAAAAATGGTGAATATTATAGCAGAGGACGGATTGTCCTTTGATGATGTGCTGCTGGTACCGGACTACTCTTCAATACTGCCCGATGATGTCCAGACCAAAACCCGGTTGACCCGGGAACTTAATTTAAACATTCCCATTGTCAGTGCGGCCATGGACACCGTGACTGAAGCCCGAACAGCCATCAGCATGGCCCGGGCCGGAGGGTTGGGATTTATCCATAGGAATCTTTCCATTGAGGAACAGGCGATTGAAGTGGACCGGGTGAAAAAATCTGAAAGTGGTATGATTGTGGACCCCATCATCATTTCCCCGGACACTTCCATTAAGAAAGTGCTGGCCATCATGGCCCAGTACCGAATTTCAGGCATACCGGTCACCGAAGGGAACAAGCTTGTGGGCATTGTCACCAATCGGGATCTGCGGTTTGAGACCCAGCTTGAGAAACCGGCCAGCGCTGTCATGACCAAAGAAAATTTGGTAACGGTTCCCGAAGGATGCTCTTTGGAAGAGTCTAAAACAATGCTTCACAAGCACCGCATTGAAAAATTGCTGGTGGTGGATAAAGAAGGCCTTCTTAAAGGGTTGATTACCATCAAGGATATTGAAAAAATAAAAAAATATCCCAATGCGTGTAAGGATTCCATGGGCAGACTCCGGGCCGGGGCCGCCATTGGTGTGGGATCTGATATGATGGAGCGTACCGAAGCCCTTATACGGAGGGGTGTGGATGCCTTGGTCATTGACGTTTCCCATGGCCATTCCCAGAATGTCATGAGTGCGGTGGAAAAAATTAAATATAATTTTCCCGATGCCCAGGTGATTGCCGGTAATGTGGCCACAGCCAAGGGAGCCAAGGCCCTTATTGATTCCGGTGCTGATGGTGTTAAAATCGGTATCGGTCCAGGCTCCATCTGTACCACCCGCATAGTGGCAGGTGTGGGAGTCCCCCAGTTGTCCGCCATCATGAATTGCAAGGAAGTTTCCAATGAGACGGGTGTACCCATCATTGCTGATGGTGGCATTAAATTTTCCGGTGATATTGCCAAGGCCATTGGGGCCGGTGCCCAGTGTGTGATGTTGGGAAGTTTGCTTGCCGGAACCTTGGAGAGCCCGGGAGAGATTGTTATTTTCCAGGGAAGAAAGTACAAGGCATACCGAGGCATGGGATCGGTGGAGGCCATGCGCAAGGGCAGCAGTGATCGGTATTACCAGCGGGACAGCTCCGAAGATGAGACACTGGTGCCAGAAGGTATCGTTGGCAGAATTCCCTACAGAGGCACGGTGAAAGAAAATATTGTGCAGATGCTGGGGGGGCTGAGAGCTGGTATGGGATATCTTGGCACACTGACCATTGAAGAGCTGCGTCAGCAGGCAAGTTTTGTCAGAATCAGTGCCGCCGGTCTTAGAGAAAGCCATGTCCATGATGTTATCATCACCAAAGAGGCTCCCAACTACAGTATTGACAACATGAAATAGCAGAACCGCCGCCGGGGTCTCTGCTGTGGGTACTCCGGTGCGGCATCTTCATTATAAGGGACTTACCCGAGAAAAGACTACCACTATGCCCAGTTTAATATGTTGACATGCATGATATAAAATTTTAAATTGGTAGCTTATTTTCGTCCAAGTCCCCGGGCGGGCCATCCTCTTGGCCTTGTTCCGCCCACAAGCAAGATTGAAAATTCATCCTGGTTCCCCACAACATGGGGTAGAAATAGATTCTGCCTCTACGCTCTTAATCCTTGTATTGTACCTTTATTTGCTGGGATTTTTATATACAAAATGTATCTGTACGATACAGGGCCTACATCTTAATGACAAATTTCACATCAGCATCAAATTTTTATCATCTACACGTTCACACCGAATATTCCCTGCTGGATGGTGCCATCCGTCTGGATGCCCTGTTCAATCAATGCCGGAAATTTGGCATGGATGCCGTTGCCATGACCGACCATGGCACCATGTTTGGTGCTGCCCCTTTTAATGATAAAGCCGGTAAAGCAGGTGTCAGGCCCATCATCGGGTGTGAGATGTATGTTGCCCCCAGAACCATCACCCACAAAACCGCCCAAGACAATAAAGGGTTAAACCATTTGGTGCTCCTTGCCAAAGACAGGGAAGGGTATACAAATCTTTGCAAATTGGCCTCCCGTGCCCAGCTGGAAGGATTTTATTACAAGCCCCGGGTGGATAAAGAGCTGTTGGCCCATTATAGTAAGGGGCTCATTGCCATGTCTGCCTGCCTCAAGGGAGAGCTTGCCCAGCGTATCCTTGAAAAAAAAATAGATGAGGCCGATGATGCCGCCCGGTTTTTCATGAAAACCTTTGGGGAAGATAACTTTTTTCTGGAGGTCCAGCACAACGGCATGGCCATCCAGGAGAAGGTGAATCAGGGCTTATTTGATTTAAGTCAGCGTCTTTCTGTCCCCATGGTGGCCACCAACGATTGTCATTATCTGTCAAAGGATGATGTCAGGGCCCACGAGGCACTCTTGTGCATCCAGACCGGTGATACCCTTAGCAACGAAAATCGATTTAAATTTGATTCAGATCAGCTCTATTTTAAATCCCCCCAGGAGATGATTGACTCCCTGGGGCAGTACCCCGGTGCCATTGAAAATACCTGTAAAATTGCGGCCCGTTGCCATGTGGAGTTTGATGATAAAACCTATCATTTTCCCCGGTATGAAACAGACACCAATGAAACAGTGGATCAGATTTTTGACCGTCAGGTGCGTGAAGGGTTTGAAAAACGGCTGGCTGTACTGAAGAAGAAAAACCCGGACATTGATGAAAAACTCTACAGGGAACGTCTGGATTACGAAATTGGCGTGATTCTGGATATGGGCTTTCCCGGTTATTTTCTCATTGTGGCGGACTTTATCCGATACTCCAATGAGAACGATATCCCCGTGGGACCGGGCCGTGGATCGGCCGCTGGCAGCATGGTTGCCTATTCTATGGAGATAACGGCCCTGGACCCCATCGAACATGGGTTGATCTTTGAGCGATTCTTAAACCCTGCCCGTATCAGCATGCCGGATATTGATGTGGATTTCTGCATTGAAGGGCGGGAACAGGTTTATAAATACGTTATTGAACGATATGGCGGCGGAGAGTATGTCTCCCAGATCATCACCTTTGGAAAATTAAAGGCCAAGGCGGTGCTCCGGGATGTGGGAAGGGCCTTGGGCATTCCCCTGCCCGAGGTGGATGTCATAGCAAAAATGGTCCCGGATGGTGCCAAAAATTTGACCCTGGCCATGGAAGAGGTGCCTGCCATTCCCGGCAAGGCTGATGGACATCCCGAGATCCAGGAACTTCTGGATATTTCCCTGCTGCTGGAGGGCTTGCCCCGTCACGCCTCCACCCATGCTGCCGGGGTGGTGATTTCCGATAAACCCCTGGTGGAGTATCTGCCTTTATACAAGGGGAAAGAGGGAGAAGTTGTCACCCAGTTTGACATGAATTATGTGGAAAATCTGGGACTTGTTAAGTTTGATTTTCTGGGGCTTCGGAACCTCACTGTTATTAAAAATACCCTGACTCTTCTTAAAAAGCAGGACAAGCCCATCCCTGATCTTCTGGATTTGGATTTTGATGATAAGGAGACCTACGCACTCCTGGCACGGGCCGACACCACTGGGGTGTTTCAGCTGGAAAGTTCGGGCATGAAAGAGCTTATTGCCCGGCTTCAACCTGCCTGTTTCAGTGATATTGTGGCCCTGGTGGCCCTGTATCGGCCTGGTCCCCTGGACAGTGGTATGGCAGATTCCTATGTGGAGCGAAAACATGGCCGGGAAGAGGTGGTGTATCTGTTCCCAGAGTTGGAGCCCATATTAAAGGAGACCTACGGGGTGATCCTCTACCAGGAGCAGGTGATGAAGATTGCCGGGGTCCTGGCCAATTATTCTATGGCCGATGCCGATGGGCTGCGTAAAGCCATGGGTAAGAAAATTGCCGCCATGATGGAGGAACACCGGGGCCTTTTTCTCAAGGGTGCCAAGGAGAACAACCTGTGCGAGAAAAAGGCTGGGGAGCTTTTTGATCTCATGGAAAAATTTGGTGGGTATGGATTTAATAAATCCCACAGCGCCGCCTATGCCCTGATCTGTTTCCAGACAGCCTTTCTCAAAGCCCACTACCCCCGGGAATACATGGCTGCCCTGATGACCAGTGAAATGAGCAACTCCGACAGTGTGGTCAAATACATGGAGGAGTGCCGGAACCAGTCCATTGACGTGCACCCCCCGGATATCAACGAGTCCGATGCGGTGTTCACCGTCACCAGTACGGCCATTCGGTTTGGCATGGCCGCTGTGAAAAATGTGGGATCTGCTGCCATTGATTCCATTGTGGAGGCAAGGGACAGTGATGGCCCCTTTAAAACCATCTATGAATTTTGCGAGCGGGTGCTCCTTGGTAAGGTGAATAAACGGGTGCTGGAAGCGCTGATCAAATGCGGTGCCTTTGATTCCACCGGTGCCAGGCGCAGCCAACTCATGGCCACCCTGGAAGAGGCCTTGGATCATGGTAACCGCATCCAGCGGGAAAAAGCCGATTCCCAGATGGATCTTTTTGCTGATATGGAAGGGGGCGTTGCCGCCCCGGCAAGTCTTCCCCGAATGCCGGATATTGAAGAGTGGGACACCAACGATCTCTTGGCCCTGGAAAAAGAGACATTGGGCTTTTACATCACCGGTCACCCGCTGGAAAAATACCGGAGAATTCTTTCCACCTATGCCAATTACACCTCCAGCACCATCCATGAAGCAGCAGACCAGATGGCGGTGCGTGTGGGGGGCACCATTCGGCCGTTGAAAATATTAAAAACCAAAAAAGGAGATCTCATGGCCTTTGTGGCCCTGGACGACATCCAGGGCAGCGTGGAGGTGGTGGTGTTTCCCGAAGCCTATGCGGAGTTCCATCAGCTGATTTCCGATGAGGCTTTCGTGATTGTCCAGGGCCAGGTTCAGAAAAAGGAAAGTGCCGTAAAAATCCTGGCCGATCGCATTATTCCCATGGAAATGGCGGAAAAAGAGTGGACCTCCAGTATTCTTATCAATATTCACACCCATGGAGTGGGGGAAGATGTGCTTGAAAAACTGAAACCCATTGTGGACAGATACCCAGGAGAGTGCCCGGTGTATCTAACCGTTCACATCCAGGGAGGGGCCTCGGTGGTGATCCAACTTTCCGAAGCAGATCGCCTGGAACCGGCTCCGGGGCTTTTCAAGGATGTGGCGGCCCTTTTGGGGGCGGAGGCCATTGAATGCCGATGTGCCCCGGCGAAGAACCGGGTCAGAAAGAAAAAATGGTATCCGAAAAATGGTAATGGTTCTAATTAAACGAGAAAGGTAGACACTATGGGATGGCTTGGAAAAGTGGTAGGCGGTACAATCGGTTTTGCATTGGGAGGCCCCATTGGTGCTGTGGCCGGGGCCGCTTTTGGACATAGCTTTGATAAAAAAGAGGAGCGATATCTTTCACAAGGGGGAGGGTTTGCTTCCAATCTCTCCACGGATGAACAGGCCCAGATGACTTTCTTTGTGGCGGCATTTTCCATGTTGGCCAAGCTGACCAAGGCCGACGGGAAGGTGACAGATTCTGAAATTGCCTCCATTGAGGCGTTCATGACAAGGGATCTTAACCTGGATGCCGACGGTAGGAACAGTGCCGTGAATATTTTCCGCCAGGCCCTGCACTCTTCGGAAAACTTTGATGCCTTTGCCCTGCAGTTCTATCGGGTGTTCAGGACACAACCCCGAATCATTGAGCTGATGATGGATGTACTGTTTCGGGTGTCTGCGGCAGATGGTGCCATTTCCCCCCAGGAGGATGTGCTTCTCCAGACTGCGGCGGGTATATTTCATATCCATCCCATGGATTATGAAAAAATCAAGGCCCGGTATGTAAAAACGGTTAATAAAGCCTATGCAGTGCTTAAATGCGACGAAACAGCCAGCAATGAAGATCTTAAAAAAAGTTACAGGAAACTTGTGTCTGAGTATCATCCAGATAAGATTGCATCCAAGGGACTGCCTGAAGAGTTCACAGCCCTTGCCAGCGATAAGTTCCGGGAGATCCAGGAGGCCTGGGAGAGCATTAAAATTGAGCGGGGAATTTAGGAATGAGTCCAAAATAACAGGCCTCCTTCATTCCTACTTTACACTTTCACGAGGTGAATGCCCATTTTTTGGTGCCTCGTTCTTTAAAAAGTGCAAAGTAATTTTGGAGGCATATGAGGGATGCCTAAGAAGTCATGAGTTCTTTCTCGGCAAAAAGCTACATGGCGGTCAAGTTTGACGACTTGTTGTTTTTAGAGCGTATCATGTTGGCGTTTTTCAAAGCATTTATCGATAAATCCAAGCCTCAGTGAAAGCTTTCACAGCCGTTAAAGGTTCGGAAAAACAGAAAATTGTACATTTTGTTTTTTCTCAGTTAATACCAATCTTCAATGTTAAGCTGATTAACCCTGCTAAACTCTTTTGTATTGTGAGTTACCAATATTCCGCTATTGGCTAATGCAATGCCAGCAATCAGTGTGTTGCAGGGCCCGATTGGGATCCCTCTATTTTCAAGATCAGCTCTTATTGTGGCAGCAACTTCTGCTTCTTTTACTGCAAAAGAAGAAATTTTGATACGTGAGGTAAGCAACTCCAATTGATTTCTTCTTTTGGCAGAATTTGTTGATTTTGCAATCCCAACTTCGAGTTCATAAAGTGCAATAGATGGAATCGATATATCATTTGGGGATTTGGAAAACAAAATGTTGGCAACATTACCCATTCCTTTAAAAAAGTAAATGAGCGTATTGGTGTCAAGAAAATACAATTTTACAGAGTCTCTCTATTAGAATCAATGACTTCAGTTGAACGAATTTCCTGCAATGATGGAAATTCATCTTTCCAGCTACCCGCCAAACTTACTACATCTTGTGGCCATTCTGTTGATATTTTTTCTTTAATGATATTTGCGATCCATTTACTCACGGATATATGACTTGATTTCGCAGCGCCTTTCATTTTATTTTCAATCTCTTTTTCAAGATATATGGTTACTTGACCCATTGCACACCTCTTAGTCATTTAATTAATATATGTGTAATTATAATTGTTAGAAGTATGCCTGTCAAGTAGCAATTTTAATCAGATTCCACCGAGTCAACGACCTCCGGCAGAGCCGGAGGCTTGATTGCATTACTGGAGGGGTAGAACACGCCCCAGAAGAAGCGGGGGATCATTCCCATCAATATGATCCAGTTGAACGGGAATCACCTTTTTTTTCAGATCATCTGGTCCCTCTACCTGGATGGTGAGATAATTGGACGTCACCGCCTTTAAGTTTCCTGTGGCAGCATCTCTTTCTCCCTGGATGACTGCTTCCAGGGGGCGGCCTATATTGGCGGTCTCAAATTCCCGGGTTTTTCGTTCACCTAGGCTTCGCATCATGCTGCATCTTTCCCGGATGATTTCCCGGGGCACCTTGTCCGGATAATTAAATGCCGGGGTTCCCTCCCGGGGGGAAAAGGGAAATACATGGAGATGGGTGATGGGAAGGGACCGGATAAGATTGAATGTGCTTTTAAAGGCGGCCTCGGTTTCCCCGGGAAACCCCTGGAGAATATCCACGCCAATGGCGGCAAAGGGTTTTTTTCTCCGGATTTTCTTGACCAGGGATTTAAACAGGGCTGAATCATAAGGACGCTTCATCCGGGATAAAATTTCATCGTCTCCACTTTGCAGAGGGATATGGAAATGCTCACAGAATATGGGGTTGCTGATCATGAAATTAATGATGTTATCGGTGAGTTCCTTTGGTTCTACGGAACTTAATCTGATTCGGTGGATGGGCTTTTCCTTGGCAATGTGCCTGAGCAGGGATTCCAGTGAACTTTTTTCTTTAAAGTCCAGTCCATAGGCTCCGGTATGAATGCCGGTGATGATGGCCTCGGCATAGCCTGCTTCATCCAATGCCCGGAGGTGGGAAATGACCTCTTGCTGGGGCATGCTCCGGCTTCGTCCCCGGGCATAGGGAACAATGCAATAGGTGCAAAAGGCGTTGCATCCATCCTGGATTTTCAGGTAGGCCCGGGTGTTATCACCGGTGACCGCTGGGGAAAATGATTGAAATTCGGTGTCATGGCAGGCGTTGGATGTGGGGTCTTGAAATTTTTCTACTATGGGCAGTGGGGCCGAGCTTGACTGGCTTCTCTCTTTACCCTCCCCATCAGTGGGATGATCTAGCCTCTCTGGATCGTTGGATGAGAAAGATGCAAGGATGGTCTTTGCAATGTTAAATTTATCCCTATGCCCGATGACATAATCCACTTCTTTTATTTTTCTGATTTCATGGGCTGCGGTCTGGGCATGGCAGCCCGTGACAATAATTTTGGCCCGGGGATTGCTTCGGATGATGCTACGGGTTTCCTGGCGGGATTGCCGAGTGGCCCGGGCCGTCACGGCACAGGTGTTGAGAATGCAGACGTCAGCTTTTTCACATTGGTGGGTGGCTGTCCATCCATGTGCCATAAGCTCAGATGCAATGCCGTCGGACTCATACTGATTGACCTTGCACCCCAATGTGGTGATATAAAATAATTTCATAAAAAATCGGCAAGAGACCCCCCTGGGTTTTTAGCTCGGGAGAGGAATTGCCTCCTCCATTTTTTGCAAGAAAGTCTTTTTAAAGCAAATAATAACTTTCATGTTTTGTTGTGGGCAAGGCCGTTGGCAATACAAGCTATGCCTATGGCAGTTATTGAATAATTCCTGCTCCGATAACCCTGTCATCTATATAAAAAACAGCCCCTTGACCGGGGGTTACAGCGTTTTGCGGTTGGTTGAACTCCACGGTAATGCCATTGTTGCAGGGAGTTATTTGTGCGGTCTCTCCTTTGTGGCTGTACCGGATTTTAGCTTCAACGGTCATGGAATCTTTAAGGGGGGCGGATAAGAGCCAGTTCACCTGTTTCACTGTAAAATGGCTTTCCAGAAGATCTTCCTTGAATCCCACCACCAGGTGGTTGGTTTCCATGTCAATTTTTTTGACATAATAGGGGGCGGGTCCCGGACAGTTTAGCCCCCGGCGTTGGCCCACGGTGTAGCAATGCAACCCTTTGTGTTGTCCCAGGATATCCCCTGCCGGGGTGACAATGGGGCCGGTTTTGAATGCACCGTCCTTGGTATGGGTGGCGATGAAACCGGCAAAGGAAGGCTCTTTAATAAAACAGATGTCCTGACTTTCCTTTTTTTCCGGCGGAGAAAGATGGTTTGCATGGGCCAGGGCCACCACCTCCTGTTTGGTCATTTCTCCCAAGGGGAAGAGTGCGTTGTGCAATTGAGATTTTGTGAGCATGGCTAGGAAATAGGATTGTTCTTTAACACGGTCCACCCCCTTATAAAGGGCAGGAACCCCTTGTTCATCTGGCTTGATTCGGGCATAATGACCCGTGGCAATGTGGGTGGCTCCCCGTTGGATTGCCACCTCCATCAATGCTCCGAACTTGATGGTTTGGTTGCACATAATACAGGGATTGGGGGTTTGCCCAGAAAGATAGGTACTGGTAAAATAATCGACCACATGGTGGGTGAACTGTTTAGACAGATCCACAGTGAATATCTCCAGGCCCAATTGGCGGGAAAGATAAGGGATGTCAACGAGGTGGGATTCATATCCAGTGGTAAAGTGGATGCCAAACAGTTCTACATGGGGTTGCTGTTTGAGCAGAAAGGCCGACATCAGTGAGTCCATCCCCCCACTTACGGCAATGGCAATGGTCTTTTTCACTGAAACATATCTTCGGTGTTCTTGGAGTAAAGACCCATGGCCCGGGTGGGGCAGGTGACAATACACAGCTCGCACACGGTGCATTTGTCCTTATCGTATATGACTTCCATCTCTGGTCGCTTTATATGAAGGGCCTGGGTGGGACACACCGCCGTGCAGGCACCGCAGTGGGTGCATTTTGAGGTGTCCCGCCAGATTTCCTGTTCTGCAGAACTGACTCGGACGCCTTGGTTTTTAAGAAATCTAACGCCTTTTTTATAATTGTCCCGGGTGCCGAATATTTCAAGGACCATATAACCATCCTTGCTGTTGGATACTTTGGCTCCCAGAATGTTGAAAAGTAGATCGTATTTTTTGGTCAGGTAGCACACCACTGCTTTTTGTGCCACATCCGGTGGAAAATGAAGAATCAATATTTTAGAGTACAAAGCAACTCCTTAGGCTTTTTGGAAATATTTTTTTGACAAAACCATAATTTAAGAAATATTATGGTTGCGGTCAAGGGTTATGTTTGAAATCATTTGAAATGCCAGTGCCCAGGCCATTGTTGGATAAGAATATATCAGAATGCCCAGAACTTTTATTCATATTCAAGGCGAGATCTTTCATGAATAGGGGTTCTATTTATGGGAACGTTACCAACGTAGAATACGCATAAAAAGACAATCAGGCTGGTATATTTTTTGACAGAAATAGCCTTAAAGGAAAAGTAATGAATCGATTTGCCTATTACATGTCCGGGTATGCCTTTAAAGCCTTTTCCGGGTTTTCAAAAACCCGGGTGACACTCCACGGTGAAGAAAATATTCCCAAGGGCTCTATTATTTATACGGCCAACCATTTCACCCGTATTGAAACCGTATTTCTTCCCTATCACATCCACTCCATTACAAAAAAACCGGTGTGGTCCCTTGCGGCGGCGGAGCTGTTCCAGGGGGCACTGAAGGGGACCCTGGAAGCGATGGGGGCGGTCTCCACAAAAGACCCCCAACGTGATTTTCTCATTGTTAAAGGATTATTGTCCGGAGAGGCAGAGTGTATTATTTTTCCCGAAGGGCTCATGGTGAAAAATAAAAAAATCCTGGTGGACGAGGGATTTCGAATTTACCAGGATGGTGAGTTTCAAAGGCCCCACACCGGGGCTGCCACCATTGCCCTGCGCACCGAATTTTACCGGGAACGACTTCGCCGGGCCCAGAAGATAAATCCCGATGAGTTCCAACGCCTAGTGGATATATATGAGATTGAATCCCCGGATGCGGTGCTGGAGAGCGAGACCTTTATTATGCCGGTGAACATTACCTACTATCCGGTGCGGGCCAAGGAAAACATGTTGAGCCGCATTGCCCAGAACATGATAGAAAACCCTTCCCCGCGCATGATGGACGAATTGATGACCGAAGGCACCATGGTATTTTCCGGTGTGGATGTGGATATCCGTTTTGGAAATGCCATTCCCGTGCGGAATATTTTTTTCAACGGATTTGTAGAAAGTGATGTGACCTCCAGACGGCGGGTTGAATTTTCATCCCGCCTGAGTTCCAATCATGTGATGCGAGCCAGTGCCCTGGATCTAATGAATCAATACATGTCTGGGGTTTATGGCATGACCACCTTGAATTATGATCATATATTTGCCTCCATTTTAAAATATTTGCCCGATGATGGCGCTGCCATCAATGCCTATGATTTCCGGTGCCGGGCGTTTTTGGCCACGGCAGCCTGCACCATGTCACTGCATTGTCATTTTCACAGAAGCCTTTATGATAACCAGGTGCATATCCTCATTGATGATCGGTTTAACAGGTATGAGGATTTCATGCGGGTGGCCTATGAAACGGGTGTCATTTCAGTTCAGGGGGACCACTTCTATAAAAATCAGACAAAGTTCACCTCCCATTCGGAATTTCATTCAGCCAGGGTGGAAAACCCGGTGGCTGTGATTGCCAACGAGGTGGAACCCCTTATTTCACTCCAGGCGTATTTCAAGGAGCTTGCCCTGAAACCAGGCTATGAAATCACCGACGGTATCAGGGAGCAACTGTTGGAGAAACATCGCAGTGAATTTGAAGCTGATTTCATTAACACCGCATCGGCTGAAAATATCCGGGATAAACGGTGTGGATTGCCCCTCCTTCTAAAGGGAAACAAAGAAGCCATGGCCATATTGTTACTCCACGATTATCTTTCGTCACCCGCAGAGATGAAAGCTCTGGCAACCTATCTCAATGATAAGGGGTTCACCGTATATGTACCGCGACTCAAGGGACATGGTACCACGGTGGAGGATCTGGCTGGAATTGGTTTTGAAAAATGGGTGGAATCTGCCGAGGAGGCCCTTGTGGTGGTGCGGCATTTCAGTTCACGTTTTGCCGTGGGAGGCGTGGGGGTTGGGGGGAATCTTGCCATGTATCTTCAGGCCCGGGCCTTGGACCCTCTGGCCTTTTTTGCGGTGTCCCCCCCTTTTTCTATGAAGGACTTTTCAGATGCCTTTGTGGCATCCCCGGGGGTGTGGCATCAGATGATGAAAAAAGCCGGAGTAAAACCTGAAGAAACAGCAGATGATGATCATGATGCACCTGTAAATCCCTGGGCTGCCTATGATAAAAATCCCGCATCGGGCATGAAGCAGGTGGAGAAATTTTTGGACCAGGTTGAACCCTTTATAAAAAACATCAAAGCCCCCGGTTTGATCATGCAATCCCGGGAAAACCCCGTGGTTGATGCCAAGGGCAGTGAAAAATTGTTTAAGCTTATGGGTTCAAATATAAAAGAATTTTATCTGTTTGATATAAAACACCATGGTCTTCCCTCGGGAGATGGTCCAGATAGTGCACGGATGTTTGGGGCTATTTCTCAATTCTTAATCGCGATGATGGCCCAGGAGAAGCATATCCTAACAGCCCCTGATGTTGCATGGAAGTCACACACCCCCTAAAGATCCAGGGGGTTGCAATGCCGATTGTAAGCCCGGTTGATTAGCCGGATATCCCATGAATGTTTAAATAGGCTTTCAGGATTTTCTTACCAGCCTTTTTATATGAAACTCCATCTAAAAGACTGGAATCATGAGAGTCGCAATCTTCGGTGTGCTAGGTGTTTATTGTCATGTGGGTTATAAACAAGGTTCATGTTGGATTTTTTGCCCTTGCCGGGTGGTGAACGGGATCAGGCTTTGATAACACAGTCTGACCCCGTGGATGGATCACGTTTCTGGCAAGCGTTGCAAACCAGCCAGAAACCCAACATGAGCCATATAAAAATTAAGAGTGCATCATTGTCGCCGGATCAAGGAGAAAAACTTGGTTTTCACTGTCACCATCTTTCAGGACAACAATTTCGATTTTGTCCTCCTGGGGATTGAGAAAAAGAGCCTTGTCAAAACGATCTTTGATTTTATCCAGCTGGGGGGGGAATCCTTCCGGGGTAAGGGCCTCTTCCCGGTGGCTCTTCATGGAGAACCACGCGGAAATGGAAAAATCCTCTGTCAGTTTTGTCACTTCATCCAGAATAACAGCGTTATCCTGGTCAAAGTCAATGCCGTCAATGACCATCATGGCAGGCAGTTCCAGATTTTCCTTTTTCAAGGTGGCCAGATATTCCCGGATATTTTCAGAAGAAAAACTGGTCTCATTGTAGCTGATACCCAGCTTGCAGGTGTCAATGTCTTCCCAGAGCCGGTTGGCCTTTATGGGATCAATGTACCCTACGCTGTCAACGAGATTGGTATATCCCTCTTTGTAACGAATATTTATTTTATCTATCTGCTCATCCAGGCTGATGTGAATTACTTTTTTACCATCCAGCAGCCAGCACATGGCGACCTGGACAAGAAATTGTGTTTTACCAACACCAGCCCTTGAAACAACAGCGCCGAAACGACCCTGTTCAAGATTCTCTTTGCCCAGTATTTGAATAACTGGGCTTTTAGGGATAAGATCTTTTCTCAGCATGTTTTCCTCTCTTTATGTATTCTTAGAAATCCAAGCCTGTCAATGCAGACCTGGATTTCATTGTTTATTATGATCGGGATACAGTCCCTTATTATTTTTTCTTTTTCTCGTCTTCTTTGGCTTTGACGATATCTTCGGCCACGGACAGGGGGACCTGCTTGTAGGACGCAAATTCCATGGTAAACTGGGCCTTTCCCTGGGTGGCAGATCGAAGAATTGTGGAAAACCCGAACATTTCAGAAAGGGGTACCTGGGACTCAATTACAGACATGACTCCCTCTTCCTGGGAACCCTGGATAATTCCCCGGCGCTGGTTGATCAACCCCATGCAGGGCCCTTGAAATTCGTTGGGAGTTTCGATAACCACCTTCATGATAGGCTCATGAATAACGGGTTTTGCTTTCATGTACGCCTCAAGAAATCCCCCCCGAGCTGCTGACTGGAAAGCCATTTCAGATGAGTCCACCGCATGGAAGGCACCGTCTAACAGGGTTACTTTTACGCCGGTAACAGGAAATCCCATTTTAGGCCCTTTGGCCATGCATCCTTTGAACCCTTTTTCACATGAGGAGATGAACTGGGTGGGAATCCTTCCACCAGTCACCTTGTTATTGAATTCAAATTCTTCTTCAGCAGGCTCCATAAATCCGGAAACCCGACCAAATTGGCCTGAACCACCGGTCTGTTTTTTATGGGTGTAGTTGTATTCAGCCTTCCGGGTGATGGTTTCTCGATAGGCAACCCTTGGTTTTCCGGTGATGACTTCAGCTTGATATTCCCGCTTCATGCGCTCAACATATACTTCCAGGTGGAGTTCTCCCATGCCCTGAATGATGGTCTCTCCAGTCTCTTTGTCCACATGGGTTCTAAAGGTGGGGTCCTCTTTGGTGAAACGGTTGAGGGCCTTGGACATGTTGATTTGAGATTTGTTATCCACAGGTTTTAAAGACAGGGAAATAACCGGTTCCATGATGTGCATGGAGATCATGGCATAGTTGATGTTCGGGCTGACAAATGTGTCACCAGATGCGCAGTCAACACCGAACATGGCACCGATGTGGCCTGCGGGGATTTCAGTAATGTCCTCCATTTCAGAGGAGTGCATGCGGATGAGACGGCCCACCTTTATTTTTTTACCATCCCTGGAATTGATGATGGTATCGCCTTTTTTAAGGCTGCCCTGGTACACACGAATATAGGTGAGCTGGCCATATTGACCATCTTCCAGCTTAAAGCCAAGGGCCACTGTGGGCTTATCAAATTCACTGGTCAGGGTAACGGTCTCTTCGTTATTGTCCAGATCAATGGCTTCATTTTCAATGTCAATGGGGGCGGGCAAAAATTTCAGGACGGCATCCAGAAGGGGTTGAACGGCGGTGTTCTTGTAAGCAGAACCCATGAAAACAGGGGTCATCTTGCGGGAAATGGTACCCGTTCGGATGGCGCTTACAAGGAGTTCTTCTGTGATTTCTTTTTCTTCCAGAATGGCGTCGGTGAGATCATCGGAATACATGGATGCAGCATCAATCATGATTTCCCGTTTCTCTTCCGCATCATCCTTTAATTCTGCAGGGATCTCCTTGATCACTACATTTTCACCATTATCACCTTCAAAGTAGTAGGCCTGCATGGTGATGAGATCCACAACCCCTTCCAGGCGATCTTCAAGGCCAATGGGAATTTGCAGCAGTACAGAGTTGTGCCCCAATTTTTCCCGAAGCTGATCAGCCACCCGGTAAGGATTGGCACCGCTTCTGTCACATTTATTTATAAATGCGATGCAGGGAACCTCATATCGTTTCATCTGCTGGTCAACGGTGATGGACTGGGATTGAACGCCGGACACCGAGCAGAGAATGAGAACCACACCGTCAAGAACCCTGAGAGAGCGTTCCACCTCCACGGTAAAATCAACATGGCCAGGGGTGTCAATGATATTGACATCATTTTCCCTCCACTCACAATGGGTGGCAGCAGAAGCAATGGTGATGCCTCTTTCTTTTTCCAGCTCCATGGAATCCATGACCGCGCCGGCACCATCTTTGCCCCTTACCTCGTGGATCTGATGTATTTTATCTGTATAGAATAAAATTCTTTCTGTAAGCGTTGTTTTACCTGAATCAATGTGGGCACTGATTCCGATATTCCTTACTCTCTTTAAGTCCTTAAGCATGATCAAAAAATCCTTTAACTGAAATTAATACACAATTCAGCTGCCACCATTGTCCGTATCAGGGGAATCCGGTGAAAAGTGTCTGTGTCTTCTAAATCGTTTTAATATTGAAAAATGAAAATTGCTTTGCTATTATCAGCTTTGCAGGCATTGAAACCACATAATAAAAAATTTTGTTATTTTAATTGCATTGATGTGAAAAGTCAATATAAAATTGTATAATCCAGTGATTATAGTCATGTCTGCCTTGGTGTTTTGTGGCGTGTTTGTATAAATATGGAGTCTTATTTATTATGGTGAAAAATGAGTTTGATGATCATTGGAAGGCCATTGTTGCCAGCGGGGCAAGTCAAATGGGGGTGACCCTGGATTCTCCCCAGTTGGATGCCATGGCCTTTCATGCGGCTGAATTAATAATCTGGAATAAAAAATTTAATATTACGGCCATTACTGATCCTGTTGAGATGGCGGTGAAACATTTTGTAGACTCCATTGCCCTAGTGCCCTGGGTACCTGGGGATGCCACAGTGGTGGATCTGGGTTCCGGGGGGGGATTTCCCGGAATCCCATTGAAAATATGTCGCCCGGATGTCCATGTTGTTATGGTGGATGCCTCCCGGAAAAAAGTCAGTTTTTTAAACCATGTGGTGCGCATGAAAGGCTTGTCTCATGCCACTGCTGTTCATTCCCGAGTGGAGGATCTGGGAAGGGATGAAAAGTTTGCCGGACATTTTGATATGGTTGTCTCCCGGGCCTTTACGGCATTGGGGAAATTTGTGGATCTGGCAGCACCTTTTTTGTCGGACCAGGGAAAAATTATTGCCATGAAGGGCAATTTATCCGGGGAAGAGGCGGGTGAAGTGGATTTAAATCGTTTTGATGTGAATGTGAGACGATATTGCCTTCCAAATGGGGACCCCCGTGCGCTGGTGGACGTGACATGCTCTCGGTTTAAAAATTTGACCATCGAATAAGGGATTTACCCGAACATAGGCTACCAGTATGTCCAGTTTAATATGTTGATATTGCATTATAAAAAAATTTAATTTGGTAGTTTGTTATCGTCGAAGTCCCTAAGCACAAAACAAAAAAGGGTGACCTGGTCAGGTCACCCTTTTAAATTTTTATATATGGTAGCGGGGAGAGGATTCGAACCTCTGACCTTCGGGTTATGAGCCCGACGAGCTACCAGACTGCTCCACCCCGCAACACAAAAAAATATGGTGTAAGATACTGTGGTGATAAAATTATTAAATATCATTGTGGTAGCGGGGAGAGGATTCGAACCTCTGACCTTCGGGTTATGAGCCCGACGAGCTACCAGACTGCTCCACC
>Ga0307987_1000267_pt1 | contig 32148 bp, 28 predicted proteins | sample EllFjometagen181_FD_203157 | JGI IMG/M metagenome (GOLD analysis project Ga0307987, IMG submission 203157) | Marine microbial communities from Ellis Fjord, Antarctic Ocean - #181 | ecosystem: Environmental > Aquatic > Marine > Unclassified | place: Southern Ocean | collected 2014-10-08 | reverse complement strand
ATTCCATTAATATCCAATTGCCATTTATTGTAGCTCTATAAGTTTTTATACCAGTTTGTTTATCTTTAATTTTGATCTTTAAAGTGTTTTGTTTTGTTAATACTTTTTTATTGTAGAAGTTAACTTCTTTAATATCAGGCGGTATTGTGTCAATCATTACTTTGTAGTAACCTAATTGTCGTGAACGGCATGTTATGTAATTACCTTCCTTTTTTGATTCAACAAAAGAGTAATCTGAATTATCAGGTGAGTAGGAAATGTATGCTTTATTTTCTTTTTCTAGTATAATTCTATTTGGAATTATTTTAATGGAGAAATATTTATGCACAGGAGTTAGCCTATTGTGGAGTTTGTATATCGCAGAAAGTGAAATACTATCTTTCTCGTACTTTTCATAATCAAAGTTAAATGATTGGTAAAAACTATTAGATGGAAAACTCACTTGTATACTATCTTTTACTAAAGAGTTGCTTTTGTCAAAATAAAAGTGGGTATTAGTATCATTATTTTCATATTGATTATTTTTCTCATCTTCGCTTTTGATTTTAAATGATAAATCTGCTACATTGTCATAGGCATCTTTAACTTCGTATGTGAAGCTATGAACTAAGGTGTCAGAAAAATCAATAATTCCGTTATTTTCTACTACTAGATAATTATCAAAAACATTATTAGTATCAACTTGGGTTCTTACAATCCGTTTTTTGTTTTTTTCGTAATACGAATAATCAATTACACTGTTAATATATCGTGTTGTGTTAAATGACAGCTCACTCATGTTCAGATGAAAAATTAAGCTGGTATCGTTAAGTAATTTTATACTGTAAACTCCATTTTTATTAGAAATATCATTCATTTTGTCTATGGTACTAATGCCAAATGATATTCGTCCCGAAACAACTATATCACTATTTTGTTTAATACGGTGTTTTAGCCCCCAACCATCTATATCCAAATATAAAGTATCGTGTTTTCCATTTATTGTTGAGCTATTATCAACAGGATAAATTGCTAATTTTGATATGCTAGGGCGATAAAAATCTTTAATACTAATATTTTTGTTTAGTAAGGGATTTACTGGGTTCTGTGAAATTTCCTCACGAATCTCAAAATGAAGATGCGGACCTTTCGAACTACCTGTGTTACCAGAATAAGCTATAATATCACCCTTTTTTACATTCATCTCATCCTTTTCAGGAAAAATCTGAATGGTAAAGCTTTCTTTCTCATATTGTTTATCAACTACAACTTTTTGGATAGTACTGTTAAATTTCTTTAAATGACCATAAACAGACACAAATCCATTTGCATGTGTAATGTAAATAGCTTTTCCATATCCACCCTCCGAAATCTTAATCCTACTTATCCACCCATCTGCAATAGCTATAATATTTTCACCTTCCTTACCTTGAGTTTTAATGTCAATTCCCGAATGAAAATGGTTCGCCCGAAGTTCTCCAAATGTGCCCGAAAGATAAATTGGAATATCAACGGGAGGGGTAATGTCTATATTATTTACTTTGGCAATTTGTGAGAAACCAATTATGGGAAATATTAAAACAAGCAAAAATATGAGTTTGGGCATCGTGTATTTATTCTGTTGAAAAATTATATGTAGCAAAAATAGTTTGTTTTGTCATATTTGAGTACGATTATTCTCTCAGATTCAAACTAATTTGCATAATTTTGCATTCAGAATTTTAAATTATAACAGATGAAAAATAAATATATTATTTCGTTTTTTTTACTAATTGCAACCTTGTCGTTTTCATCATCATGTAAAAAAGAAGATGTTGGAGATGGAACGGTTCCTGAAATTGAGGTGCTTGGTATAAATCCACTTTATTGGGCTCTTGATATACCCTATAATGATGCCGGAGCTATTGCTTTTGATATTACTCCCGCTGGAGATACAGTAGACATAACAAGCAGAATTGTAACCATAAATAATGTTAATGCAGGAGCAACTGGCGATTATAATGTTACCTACAATGTAACTGATGATAGTGGTGTGGCTGCTGCCGAAAAGGTTCGGATTGTTAAAGTAGTAATAGGTAAATAGTTTAAGTATTTCAATTAATAATATTATGAAGCGTATCCTTTTTATAATAAATCCAAATTCTGCTAAAAAGAATAAGAGGCGTATCTTGGATGCAATAAATAAGGGTATTAATCATCGGTTATTTAAAATTGAAGTTGTTAATACTGAGTTTGCTGGTCATGCCATTAATTTGAGTAAAGATGCTGTTGCTGATAATGTTGACGTGATTGTTGCCGTTGGTGGCGATGGAACGGTAAATGAAGTTGCATCACAAATGATTAATACTTCATCTACATTGGGCATCGTACCGCTGGGTTCTGGAAACGGACTTGCTCGTCATTTAGGTATTTGGTTAAATATCGAAAAGTCGATTGAATTAATAAATAGGCATAATACTTCAATTATCGACACAGCAATAGTTAACAACAAGCCTTTTGTTAGTATTGCAGGAGTAGGTTTTGACGCTTTTGTTGCCGAACGCTTTGCCAAGGGAACTCGCAGGGGATTTTTGGGATATTTTCAGATTATTGCCAACGAATATCTTCAATATGTACCTCAAGAATATAAAATTACTTTTGAAGATGGACAAATAATTACTGAGAAAGCCTTATTTATTGCCTTTGCAAATTCAAACCAGTTTGGTTATAATACAACCATCGCACCAAATGCTACATTAAAGGATGGCTTGCTTGATGTTTGTATTGTGAAGAAACCTAAGATATTCCGTATACCGATGATTGCTAGCTTATTATTGTTAAGGAGGGTTGATATTTCGCCATTGGTAAAAATTGTTAAAGCTAAAAGTTTAGTACTGAGCTGTGAGCAGGATACTATTGTAAATATTGATGGCGAGGCCATTAATTTTGGAAAAGAACTTAATATTAAAATAATCCCTTTATCTTTGAAAATTATAATTAATAAAAATGTCAGCAAAGTTTAAAGGTACAAAACTTGTTTATTCAACTAATCCTGATATTAATGATTGGGATGAGTCTGAAAAAGAAGAGATTAATCTCAAGCCTGAGGAGCAGCAATTATATATTAGTCTTGATAAAAAACAACGAAGAGGTAAAAAGGTAACATTGGTTACCGGATTTCTGGGTAGTAATAACGACCTTAAAGAATTAGGGAAAATACTGAAATCTAAATGTGGAGTTGGTGGTTCTGCCAAAGATGACCAAATTATAATTCAAGGTGAATTTAAGGAAAAAATTGTCAAAATTTTAACAGATTTGGGATATAAATGTAAGCTAGTTGGTGGATGATATTTAACTTGTAATAAATATTTAGGAACCTCAACTCTCAATCTTAAACCTTATAACTTATAAATTTTCAAATAAATAAAAATGAAAAGAAATCTATTATTCTTAACAGCTGTACTAATAATAAGTACATTTTACGTATCAGCTCAAAATCAATCAGGGCAACTAAATGAAGAAACGATAAAAAGTATTCAAGCTAGCTTTAAAACTACGCCAACAAATACTGCACTTTTAAATGCAATAACCCATAACGATATTAAAAAACTGGCAGAAAATCGCTCTAATGAAGGTGCAATAAATCATTTTTTTTCAAATAAAGTAGATGTAAACGGTATCACTAATCAAAAATCGTCTGGTAGGTGTTGGCTGTATACGGGGTTAAATACCATCAGACCCATTGTGCAAGAAAAGTATAATATTGCTAATTTCGAGTTTTCACAAACGTATAATTTCTTCTGGGATCAGTTTGAAAAATCAAATCTATTTCTTGAAATTGCAATTTCAACTGCACGTAAACCACTTGATGATAGAGAAGTTGAATGGCTTTTTAAAAATGTGATTGGAGATGGCGGTCAGTGGACAACTTTTGCTGATAATGTTATGAAATACGGTTTGGTTCCAACATCTGCAATGCCTGATACTTACCAAAGTGAAAAAACTGCAATGATGTCAAAGCTGCTTCGTCGTAAATTGCGCGAAGATGGCTTGAAAATTAGAACGATAACCTTATCTAAAATTAGTGAAGAGGCAAAAACTAAAGCTAAAAATGAAATGCTTGCTGATATTTACCGAATATTGGTACTTAGTTTGGGTGAACCACCTGTTGATTTTATTTGGCAGTATGAGGATAAGGATGGTAACATAAGCGAAGCAAAATTATACACTCCAAAAGAGTATTATAACGAACTGGTAGGCGTTGATTTAAACGATTATGTGATGTTTATGAACGACCCAGTAAAAGAGTACAACAAACTATACGAGGTTCAATACGATCGTAACTTAGTAGAAGGGGGAAATTGGAAGTATATTAATCTTACAAACGATAAGATTAAAGAATATGCAAAGCGCTCTATATTAGCCAATGAGGCTATGTATTTTTCGTGTGATGTTGGTAAACAACTGAATATTAAAAAAGGTATTCTTGATGTTAATAATTATAATTATATCGATTTGATGGGTGTTGATTTTGGTATGGATAAAAAGCAACGTATTCAAACATTTGAAAGTGGCTCAACACATGGGATGGCATTGGTTGGAGTTAATATATTACCCGATGGAACAACTGATAAGTGGTTGTTGGAGAATAGTTGGGGTGCTGATAAAGGAAATAAGGGATACTTAACAATGACTGATGCTTGGTTTGATGAGTATATGTTTAGACTTGTTATTAATAAAAAACATATTGACAAGGATGTACTTAAAATTATGAAACAAAAACCAACAATGCTTACTCCTTGGGATCCAATGTTTGCTAACGAAGAGTAGGACAGCGTAATTTATTATTGAATATTGACAATTGAATATTGTGGATTGATTATTCTATTGATTACCTCATTTTATCATTATCACATTAAAGCATTATCTCATTCACACATTCATTAATCACATGCCCCTTTCACAACAATACTGGAACTCGTTGTATACCTCAAAAAATACGGGCTGGGACATTGGTTATGTTTCAATGCCTATAAAGGAATATTTTAATCAGCTTGTTGATAAAAACAAAAAGATATTGATTCCTGGTGCAGGTAAGGCGTGGGAAGCAGAGTATATTTACAATCTTGGGTTTAAAAATTTGTTTGTGTTGGATTTTTCAGAAAAAGCTCTCCGGGAGTTTAAAAATAGATGCCCTTGGTTCCCTAAAAATCAAATAATACATGAAGATTTTTTTAAGCATAATCAAACCTATGATTTAATAGTTGAGCAAACCTTTTTCAGTTCAATTCTTCCTGCAGACAGGCAATTGTATGTAAATAAGGTATATAGCTTATTGGAGGATGGGGGGAAATATATTGGGATTCTCTTTAATCATGAGTTTAATTTCGAAGGACCACCGTTTGGAGGTACAATAGCTGAGTACAAACAATTGTTTATAAATTACTTTGATTTTGAGGTTGTTGAAACTGCTTATAATTCAATTAAACCTCGAAAAGGAAGAGAGGTTTTTTTGTTGCTGCGAAAAAAATAACAGCTATCTTATATTTTTTTCTATATTAGCTTTTTATATTCTGTTACATACTTTCTAATGTATCAGGATTTTAAATTAAAAACATATTTTATTATGGAAGATATTATTATTCAATCGGTAGGAACAATTGTTAAAAAAGAGAAACTTGCTTCGGTGGAAAGTCAGACAAATTGTAAATCATTAATTTTAGAGTCATTATTACCTTATCCGGGTTATCATGGTACAACAATTCCAGATAAATTAGAGCCTGAGTCGTTATTTGTAGTTACTAAAAAGGAGTACACTGATGAAGTAATTATTAGGTCTATCCAAAAAGTAAAGAACCTCACTAAAATTACTTTTGATGCTGTTCCAGGTACAATATTCTTAAAAAATAATCCTGTAAATATTATACGGTTTAAAAATTTATCCTACGGATTGATATCAGAAATTGTAGGACTTTTTATTGGTGTAGGTATTCAATTTGAGAAAACAAAAAATATAGTAGCATATGAAACTATTATTGGTATTCGTAAATTTTTCAGACTTAGTAAATTAAGTGAAAACATTTACGAAGATATGGATGCTAAAGAGTTTTTCTATCTAAAAGTACCCGAACTTCTTGAGTGGGATACATTTGAAGAAATGACAAAAAATATAAAATACAATATTGGTGATATTGTTTTTGATGCAGCTCAAACAAGTGTTTATGATGTATCTGGCTTGGTTGATTTTGTTAGAATTTATGATAAAGATAGAAATGTGGGTAAATTGGCTTCCATTAGAGATAGTTATTTGGCTGCCTTTGGTAAATTGTAATCTATTTTAATGTTGAAGATTTTGTATTGTTGTATTTTATTGATACCAAGTTATGATAGAGGAAATAGTTAAAAATATTATTAAATATCTTGAAAGTATTGGGCTTTCTGATGCTGCTGCTAGTTTTGTATTTCAGCTGATCGGTTATATAGTATTACTTATATTAGCTTTCATATCTTATAAACTTACAGTAAAGATATTAAGAGGGATTTTGTTACCATTAATTGCAAAGTCTAAAACTCATTTTGATGATATTCTGTTAAAAAATAGATTTTTTATTAGAATTAGTTATTTGGTTCCTGCAGTAATAATTTACTTTACTGTTGAATATGAACATATTTTTACGGAGGATGGTGTATCAAATCTTATTAGAGACTTGGCCACATTATTTTTCTATATCATTACTGTTCTCATCATTAATAGCATATTATCATCGGTTGACGATTACTATAAAAGGTTTCATGTTTCTAAAGATCACCCCATAAGTGGAGTAATTCAAGTTGTGAAAATACTTGTGTATATAGTTGGTATGTTGGGTATTATAGGTTTTTTGTTTGACAAGGATCTTAGCTCGCTATTTGTTGGTTTAGGTACTCTATCGGCGGTTTTAATGTTGATTTTTAAGGATCCAATACTTGGTTTTGTTGGAGGATTACAACTTGTTTTTAATAAGATGGTTTCCATTGGCGATTGGATTAATATGCCTAAGTTTGGAGCTGACGGTACGGTATTGGAGGTTAGCCTTACAAGTGTGAAAATAGAAAATTTTGATAAAACCATTGTTACAGTGCCAACATATAGCCTGGTTTCCAGCTCTTTCCAAAACTATCGAGGGATGGTTGACTCAGGAGGGAGACGAATAAAACGATCTGTAAATATTGATATGGATACCGTTAAGTTTTGTACCGAGGAAATGCTTAATAAGTACAAAACAATTGATGTTTTAAAACGATATATTGTTAAAAAGGAGGATGATATCGGTAATTATAATACAACTGAGAAAATTGATTTATCAGTTATGGTTAACGGACGCAGACAAACTAATATTGGAGTTTTTAGAGCATATTTGAAGGCTTATTTACGCAGTAGAGCCGATGTTAATAATGATATGACTTTTTTGGTACGCCACTTACAACCTACCGAGATGGGTATTCCAATTCAAGTTTATGTTTTTGCTACTACAACCGACTGGGCTAAATATGAGGATATTCAAGCTGATATTTTTGATCATATTTTGGCGGTTATACCTGAGTTTGATTTAAGGGTATTTCAATATCCATCGAGCGGTGATTTTCTTCAATTGTTTTCTGAAAATCGTTCAAGTACGGCAAACCTAGACAAGAATTAATTATAAATCACTCATGTCAGTTATTTGATTTCTTATCTTGTATGGTGATGCGTGGAGTTTTCTGCATAATAAATACATCTTAACAAATGAAAAAAAGTAATAGATTATTATTTGATAAAAAAGGCAGACTTAGAAAAAATATATATGAGCATGACCTTTCCAAATTGCAGATAGAACTTGTTAAGTTACAGGAATGGATAAAACTTAAGGGGTTAAAAGTTGTTGTGATTTTTGAGGGACGTGATGCTGCCGGAAAGGGCGGTGTTATAAAGCGAATTACCGACTCTCTCAATCCTAGAATTTGCCGTGTTGAAGCTTTGGGTACTCCTACTGAAAAGGAAAAATCGCAATGGTATTTTCAACGATATGTTGCTCGATTACCTGCTGCAGGTGAGATGGTGCTTTTTGATAGATCGTGGTACAATAGGGCAGGGGTAGAGAATGTAATGGGCTTTTGTACAAAGGAGGAGTATTGGGAATTTTTAAGATCGTGCCCCAACTTTGAGCAAATGTTAGTTCGTTCAGGCATCATACTAATTAAGTACTGGTTTTCGGTAAGTGCCGAGGAACAAGAAAAACGTTTTAATGCGCGTTTGGATGATCCAACAAAACGTTGGAAGTTAAGCGATATGGATCTTAAGTCGCGAAAACTTTGGGCTGAATATTCCAAGGCTAAGGACAATATGTTTGATTATACAGATACTAAAATAGCTCCATGGTATGATGTTCCGGCTGATGATAAAAAGAAAGCACGCCTAAATACAATTCATCATTTATTGAGTAAGATAAATTATAAGGAAATTCCATATTCCAAAATTGAACTGGAACCTAGAGAAATAGATGATAGTTATCTTCGTCGGCCAATATCTGATAACAATAATTTTATTAAGGATTATTATGCTATGGAAAAGAGTTAGTCGTTATTTAGTCCATTATACTCGTAACCTAATTCTTTAATTTTTTTCCCAATAATTTCTGCAGAAATACTGTTACCATAAACTTTAAGTGTATTATTTTCTATATCGGCAACAGCAGAAGTAATGTTTGCCATATCGCCAATGCCATCTTCAACTTTTGCTTTGCACTTTACGCATGTCATGCCTTCAACATTTAATATTAATTCTGACATATTAAATAAGTATGTGGGTTTTGCATTTGATTTTTTCCAACGTTTAATCCTAATTACCAACGAAATATAAAAAGTATAAATAAGTAATGCAGTGAGTAAAATTGTTGAAAATATTATTATCCAGTATGGTAATAGCTGATGTTCGTGAGTGCTTGCTATCATCGATAACGGCGAAAACCAACTGGCCGGAAGAAAGTTGTCAATAATTAGTCCGAAAAATAGTGATCCAAGTATAAGTGAACTTAAGTATGCAATTAGGGTTTTTTTACCAAGATTTTTACCAATAACGGTAATTGTTGCTGCATTTGTTGCAGGACCAGCCATTAAAAAAACAAGTAGTGCTCCAGGCGATAATCCCTTTAGTAATAATACTGCTGCTATTGGCACCGATGATGTTGCACAAATATATAAAGGAATTGAAACAACCAATATTATCAACATACCACTTATTCCACTCAAGTTGTATTCAGTAAAAAAGTTGTCGGGGATAATTACTGTAATTAATGCAGCAATTAGTAAACCTACAACTAACCATTTTGCAATATCAGCAACCATTTCAATAAAGGCATAATGTAATATTTTTTTAATGCTAATTTTTTGTTTTGAGATGTTTTGCTTTTCTGGTTGTACTTTAAATTCGGATTTTTCAATTTTATTAGTTAACAACCCTCCAAAAACTCCAGTAAAAAAAGCAACAATTGGTCTGAGTAATGCGAAAGGCAACCCTAACATCGACCATGTTACTAATATTGAATCGACCCCTGTTTGTGGAGTTGATATTAAAAAAGATACAGATGATCCTTTGGAAGCTCCGTTTTTATATAATGAAATACCGGCAGGAAGAACTCCACATGAGCATAGTGGCAGTGGTACACCAAGTAGACTTGCATTAATTACTGATGATGTATTATTTTGCCCCAAATACTTCGACATTAAATCAGGGGGCACTACTACTTTTAAAATTCCAGCAAATAAAAAGCCAAGTAGTAAAAATGGAGCCATCTCAGATGTTAAAGAAAATAGAGCTGCAAAGTATGCGGTTACATAATCCATTTTTAGCAACGTAAGTTTATACTATTCAAAATACAAAACTATGTATAATGCTTGAATGTTAAAAAGAAAAAAATAGTATTATGAATTATTTAACATTACCAGTTTCTAAAAAATCAATAATATTTTCCAAATTAATTGCTCTACCCGCCCTTATTTGTTTAGCATCTTTGGGTATGTTTTGTTTACAATATTTAATATGGTTATTCCAAATGTGTTCAATGTACCAATCGGGTTCTTTTCCCCATCTGAGGTCAGTGTTCTTCCTCATGAAAAAGAATCTACTATCAAGGGTTAGAAATATTTTTTTATCGAAAAGTTTAGTAGTACTATCTCTATGAAAAGCAAAAATTCCTTCAGCTATCACAATATCGCTTGCTTCAATTGCTTCAATAACTGCCTTTTCGTAAATGTCAAAATCAATTGACCCAGGACATTCCCAATCAATATGATTCTTAATTATTGGTATTTTTTCGTTTGGGAAAGCATAATCATCCTGACAAAGTATTGTAACTTGTTTTGACGGATAATAACTTTTAATTTTTAGCGCAAGGCTTGATTTTCCAGCGTTACTAATGCCTCCTATACCAATAACCATTTTTTATATAAATTGAGTTTATCTTCAAACTCAGAGTTTAAAAAATAATCAAGAAACCCTGCTTGAGCGCGCAAATATACAGAAAAACTTATTGCATATTAATATCAAATAAATTACAATATCCTAGCATGTTTTTTTATGATTTCCTCCATTTTGGTTTCATGTAATATTACACTGTTTAGCAGTGCAAGCTGATTTTTTGCCCTTACAAGATTATGGTTTTTGTAGGCAGTTGAAGTACGAACCATATCGCCAAAATCATTAAGAATTGTTCCTGGCATTATCGTATCCAAATCAATAATGCACAAGCCCTCATCTGTTTTGCGATCGAGTATTATGTTATTAATTTTGCCCGACTGATTGTAACTAGTGCCTGCAAGAAAACACCTCTTTTTCCATGTCTTTGATAAGAATACGTCAAAGACAAGGCTTTCGAAGTTTTGAAAATCAAGGAGTTTACTTTTGTAAATGACTGTTTTCAAAACGAGAGTAACGCAGTATTTGGCGTTTTCTTGCAAAGACTAACTAACAATACAGGTAGTATTAATATGACCGCTTCCAAAAAGTTTTGAACTTATGTATGTGCCATAAATACCAAAATTATTTGCTATAACTTCTATATTGTGCTTCAAATTTTGTTATTGGTAAATTAAACTTTAAATATACAGTAATTAGGAAAGACGTAGCTGTTTTAGATATATAAAAGTTAGGCTTATAGACCTTCCATGTCACCATCATCGCCTCCATTTAATCGTGTTTTTTTATCGGGGCGGTAGTTGTTAAAACGGTAACTAACTGTTAGCATTACAGTTGGTGATACTCTATTGTATTCACTATAATTATAGAAATCGGGACCAGACGATGTGAATTCGTGCTTGGCAGATGAAAATATATCACGAACTTGTAAGACTGCACTAAGTTTTTTATCTAAAAAATCTTGCTTAACAGCTGCATTCACCATATAATATCCTGCGGTTTCGCCTTGGGCAGTAACGCTTGCTCCGTTATACATGCTGTTGATTTGTATTTTTGTGCTTTTTTTTATCACAAAAGTGTTATTAAAGCGAGAGCTCCAGTTGTTACTAGTGTTTGAAAAATCATTATCATACAAAATTCCTTCTACTTTATAGTTGTAAAAATCGCCCATCAAATCAATATCCCACCACTTAGTTGGCTTAAAGCTAAACATTAACTCAACACCTAAACTATAATCTTTACCTACATTCTCAGGTGTTCTGAGCATAACGTTTTCTTCATAAACGCTTCTAACGGTTTCTACCTTATTATTTGTAACGCGGTAATAGCCTTCAATGGAAACCATATTCGAATTTTTTATTTTTTTGAGATACCCAATTTCAAAGGAGTCGATGTACTCTGGAAGAAGAGCAGGGTTTCCTTGTCGTACGTTAAAAGCATCTACCCAAGTAATAAACGGTTCTAAATACCATCTTCGAGAGCGTTGTATTCTACGAGTGTAGCTTGTCATTAGTTGATGATCTTTTGGTAGTTGGTACGATAAGTGAATTGTGGGGAATAAATCCCATCTGTTAATGTTTGTAGATTTCGAATCGTTATTTGAAACAATATTACGATAGGTATATTCTGCTCTTAATCCAGCCTGATAGCCAAAGTTACCTTGTTCGCCAGCATAAGTTGTATATACTGCGTGAATATTTCGATTGTAGTTAATCCGATTGCTAAATTCGGGCTGTATTATGTAATCTTTTGTAGTTAAGTTGAGTACATACAATACTGTATTATCTTCACGTTTTGAGAATCGAGTTTGAATTCCAGCTTCGAGTTTATTATTTTTACCAATTGGCAATGTGTAATCAGCTTTTGCTCTGATACGGCTAGAGGGACCATCTTCTAAATTTTTTTTTCCTTCAACAGTTTCGCCAAGTTCATCGGTTAGCTCATTTATTGAATTGCCTTCAAAATCACGATTATCATATGAAAATTCAAATTTGAGTTCGTGTCCTTTTTCCTTAAATTTATGCTGATAATTTGCTGTAACTGAATAAAAATAACCTTTCATGTTAAACTGATCGTTGTTTTCATAAAGGTTATGAGTTTCGCCTGGAACCATCCATTCGTCATATTTTGAATTTGTTGTTTTATTCATCTCACGGTTACCAAATCTAAAACCAACGCCAATTATATTATTCTGTCCAATGTTAAAGTCCATGCCTGTACGAAAACCCCAGGTGGTTCGTTTTCTATTACTAGTTCCACTCATTAAAGTTTTAAAAATAGTATCGTTTGATAAAGTGTACCTGTCGTTATATACATCACCAGGGTAGTTTCGTAAATTATAATCGGCACCAAAATATATATTCGTATTTCGTTTTTTATAATTAACAAGCATATCACCACCATATTTATCGTATAAACCAGCATTCATATTCACAATTCCACTAGTTCCTTGTAATTTACTTTTTTTTGTGATGATATTAATAATTCCGGCAGTTCCATCAGGATCGTATTTGGCTGATGGATTGGTGATTATCTCAATATTATCAATGGTGCTTGCAGGTATTTGTTGTAAAGCGTCATTGGCATCAAGTACTGATGGACGTCCATCTATTAGTACTGTAAACCCCGAACTTCCACGCAACGAAACATTACCTTCAATATCTACTTTAACCGATGGTACATTTTCAAGTACATCAACAGCAGAGCCTGATATTGATGTAATTTGTTTGCTTACATTTATAACTTTTTTGTCTATTTGGTAATCAATTCTGGGAGTACTTCCGTCAATTACTACTTCATCTAAATTTTGCATTGATGATTGTAGTTTTATTCTTTGCAGATTTACAATATGTTGCTCATTGTTTATAGCAATGTTTGATACTATTTTGTCCTTAAAGCCTAAAAATGAAAATTTAAGATAGTATCTTCCAGGTGTGATCTTTTCAATGTAAAACCTCCCATTTTTTTTGGTTATACTTCCTGTAATTAGCTCTTGATTTTTTTTTCGGTAAAGTGCAACAGTTGCATATTCAACTGCGTTATTAGTTGCCGAATCAACAACTGTTCCACTTATTTGCCCTATGGCTGGCATTTCACCTGACCCTCTTTTACCTTCTTTCCCTGATGGCCTTTGTGAGTTTTGGGCTGATAAATTAATACCGGTTATTAAGAATAATATGAGTACTACATATTTGAAAACTATTGAGGAGTCTGTATTATTCATCTTAGCAAGTTATTATTATTGTTATTAGACAAATGGGATTTGATTTTTATTCCGGAATGAGATAATAATTTTTCGGTTTAAAAATTATCTAGATAAAAGAATATTTTAAGTGTAATATGTATGAAGGATTTGATTTTTTAGCAATATCTATAGTTCATGATTACTATTTATTTAGATATGGATAATTACCTTTTTTGTAGATGTTAATTTTTTTGTGCAGGATATTATGAGGATAGGAAAGGTGTGATTTTTTTGTCATACCTCCACCTTGACCCGGCATAAATTGATAAGCTCCAATATCGGGTAATGGCATGCGCGAATTATCTAGAATATCTCGGGGAACTGTGGCAGCAATTGCTTCGTTGGCTCTGCCAACTGCTGGTGACAGCGAATCAATTCTATAATCATTTTCCTGTGTATTTACAAAAAGAGGATCCTCATTTACTAATACATTTACGTAAATATCAGGATTGCTTACATCAAGTGTTGTTTTAAGTATGCTATTAGTAAAATAGTAAAGTGAATCAGCACCCCCATCCATATCAGTCTCAAATTCATCTGTATTATATCCGTAAAGGATGCTATTATCAAATCTAAAATTAATAGGAAACGAAATTGGTTGATTTAAAGTATCTAACAAATAATTATTAATATATAGTGCAGGTGTATTACGTACTGAATATGGCCAATAACTTGCAACTGTTGATTGAATAAAATCATAATCACCACCACCTGTTAAAGCTAAATTGTAACCTCCGCAATTTGAAACAACTGTATTTTCAGCTTTTATATTAAATATACGAGAAAAGATTCCAATTCCAGTCATATTTTCAATAATAACATTTTGAAGTTGCAGCTTGTTTTCAGTCATCCGTGTAAACGACTCGGCTTGCAAACCAATAAAAGCATTACTGATTACTGCATTTTTTATAATGTGGTCGTGCCCATATCTACTTTCCATTAACCATATTCTATCCCATTGTCCTGGAGTGTTGGCGTATTGCTCTTCAAGTCTGTCGCCTTTAAAAGTTACTGGGTTTTCAATTGTTCCAAGTACATTTAGTTCTCCATCTATATATGCCCACAATCCACTTCCTTCATGAAAATATACCCTCGCTCCATCTTCTATGATAAGCTTTCCGTATGAATTAATTACTGCATAGCCGTAAACAACATATGGTTTTTCGCTAGTCCAATGTACTGTTTCAAGACTATCTGCAATTATTTTAAAAGGAGGAAGTCCTTCAATATATGTATCAGCCAATATGTAATTTGCATCTTGCCCCCAGGCAACAAGCTTTATTTTTTGCTCATTACCATTTGTTAAAAAATAAATATCATCTTCAACAACATATGGGTTGTTTATATTTTGAGGATCAATAGTAACTCTTACAAATATGTATATACTATCACCACCTGATAATTCAATGTCGCTAAAACTATCTCCACTTTCACCATCAACATTAATTCTGTACGAAGATTGCTCGCCGTTACCCAGGCTGAGGTTTGAAATAATAATCTTATTATTAGACTTATTATATATCATAAGTTGCTTAGTAGCAGAGCCTATTGATGTGAAAACAGTATCAAAAATAACTGAATCAGCTGAAAAATTTAACTTTAATGAAGGGTTGTCACTTATAGCTTCTTCTTTACGGCATGAAACAGTAATTAGAATGCCCAGAAATAAAAAGAGTATAAAAAAGTTAGAATATTGTTTACCTAATTTCATGAATTGCTAATGGTTAGTATTGGGGTGCAAATATATATTGAATTAATACCATTGTTGTTGTAAATACGCAAAAGATTTATTTTTATTGTATTTTTACACTCTTCAAAAAAAATATTATGCGAATTACTTTTAATACCTTTGTGCTAACTACTATAATATTATTATTTGGTAGTACTGCCATTTATGCTCAATATCAAAATTTGGGAACTGCTAATAAGGTTGAGATTAAAGAAAACCCCTGGTTTGTGGGTGGAATGATTGGAGGAAGCTTATCTAATAATGGGGGTAGTTTTGAAATATCACCACTTGTTGGTTATAAAATTACCGAAAATTTCCACGTGGGGTCTAGGTTAACCTATATTTATAGCAAGTATTATGGCAAAAGCTATAATGATTATGGAGGAAGTTTATTTGCTCGACATAGGTTTCTTGATTTTTTGTTTGGTCATGTTGAATATGAAATATTGAGTGTAGATGGTTATGGTGAAAGACGTTATGTTAATAGCTTATTTGTTGGAGGTGGTCTTTTTCAACAAATGGGAGGCAGAGGATTTGCTACCATAGCTATACTCTATAATGTGTTGGAAACTGAATACTCACCATATTCAAATCCTGTTATCCGTATTGGATTTGGTGTAGGGTTTTAAGAATTAGATATTTTGTGGTTTATTTTTACCGCTGAGGCGCAAAGACGCAAAGTTTTAGTTGTTAAAACAATATTGGCGCATTGGAAGTTTTTATATTCGGTTTAGTATCAAAATTCGTGAGGTTTTTATTTCTTGCAAAGTCGCTAAGCCGCAAAGTATTTATTATCAGTATTGTAACTAGTAACGTAAGTTTTTAAGTATTTGATTATGTACATGTTACAAAACCTTCACGAACTGTTGAGTATGTTATTAGGTCTTAATAAACTATTAAAAATTAATGACAAAAAAAGAAAGATATCAGCTTGTAATAGATTACTTTACAGAACATATGCCTGTAGCCGAAACCGAACTGGATTACCGCACTCCGTACGAATTGTTGGTATCAGTAATACTTTCGGCACAATGTACTGATAAGAGAGTAAATATAATTACAAAGGAGTTATTCAAATCTTTTCCCACCGAAAATGAGTTGGCAGCAGCCGAAGTTGAAGATATTTTTGGATTCATAAGATCCTGTTCGTATCCTAATAATAAAGCTAAGCATTTACGTGGAATGGCAAATATGCTTGTTACTGAATTTAACGGTGTTATTCCTTCAGACATAAAAGAGCTACAAAAGTTACCCGGGGTAGGACGAAAAACAGCCAATGTAATAGCCTCTGTTATTTTTGATAAACCTGCAATGGCAGTTGATACTCATGTGTTTAGGGTAAGTGCACGTATTGGGCTTACTACAAATTCAAAAACTCCGCTAGAGACAGAGCGGCAACTTGTAAAGCATATTCCTGAAGATATTATTCCGCTTGCACATCATTGGCTAATATTGCATGGGCGTTACGTTTGTAAGGCCCGTAAACCAATGTGTGAAGAATGTGGGTTAACTGAGTTTTGTAAATATTTTAGTAAGTTGTGAAAATAAACATCATCTTAAAAAATGCCAGCCTTTTTTAAGATTTCGGCCAAGTCGCTATGCTTTCGAGAGTAATCAACCAATATTTTCTCCATAGTTTCTTGCTTATGCGTAACAGGCTTTATTGCAGTACGACGATCATAAATTACAAATCCAATTAGCGACATTATTGAACCCAAAATAAAAAATAGTAATACATACATATTATCTAATTGCTTTTGTTGCGATTCAAATTTATCATTAATTCCTTCAAATTTATCATTAATTCCTTCAAATTTATCATTAATTCCTTCAAATTTATCATTAATTCCTTCAAATTTAACATCAATATTTTCAAATTTTGCATTTAATTCATTACGTAATGATTCAAAACGTTCGTTTGTATTTTTCTGAAAGGAAATAAGAGTTTGTTCAGTACGCATTATCCTATCACGGTCGCCAAGTGTAAATGAAATTGCAGTATTTTCATTACTTTGTGCCATACTAGTAATAGAAAAAATTAATATCAAAAAAATTACTGAATACTTCATGTGTTTTGATTTGAAGATTATACAAAAATAATCATTTTTTTTATTATTGACAGCAATTTAGTCACTTATCTAGTTTCACTAAAAGGTAACCTGTTTAAAATCGACCTTCCAAGTGTAATTTCATCTGTGTATTCCAGTTCATCACCAATGGCAACGCCGCGAGCTATTGAAGTAACTTTTACATCAAATGTTTTGATTAATTTATAGATATAGTAGTTTGTTGTGTCGCCTTCAACAGTAGCCGGAAGGGCTAGAATTATCTCTTTTACATCTTCGGTATTTATTCTACGAACTAAATGTGCCACATTAATATCATTTGGACCAATGCCTTCAATTGGGTTAATTATTCCACCTAACACATGGTATAATCCATTAAACTGAACTGTTTTTTCAACAGCTAGCACATCTCTAATATCCTCAACAACACAAATTGTGTTTTCATCTCTTTTATAATTTGAGCAAATTTCACATTTTTCAGTATCAGAAATATTATTACATTTTTTACAAAACTTTATGTCTTCGCGTAAGCGAATAATAGCTTTGCTAAGGTTATCAGCATAAATTGGATCTTCTTTTAAGATGTGTAATGCAAGTCGTAAAGCCGTTTTTTTTCCAATCCCAGGTAATCGTGATATTTCAGCTACAGCTGATTCTAATAGTTTAGAAGAATAATCGTTCAAATTAATGTATTTTTATCGCGGTAAATTAATTTTACAAAACTAAGTATTTGCTGCGAAATAAATGGAAAATATTATGAAGGCATTAAAAATTACTCTAATTTTTATACTGGCTATTGCCACCAATTTGAATGCGCAATTGGTAAATCAAGAAAATAGTAATGGCGATAAGGAAGGGAAATGGGTTAAGTATTTCGATAATAATAGGGTAAAGTATGAAGGGCAGTTTCATTTGGGTGCACCATATGGTAAATTTATTTACTATTTTAAAAATGGTGATATTAAGGCTGTTAGCAACTTTAGCGATGATGGGACTGTTGCTAGTAACATTACGTATTACGAGAATGGAATCTTAATGGCCGAAGGTAAATTTGTTAATCAGAAGAAGGAAGGTTTATGGAAGTATTATATCAATCAAGAATCTAACTCACTTGTATCGTCAGAAACATATATTAATGGAATTCTTAACGGAGAAAGTATTACCTATTATACCGATTCGAGTAAAACTGCCGAAATTGTGTTCTTCAAAAATGGTAAGAAAGATGGTAAATTACTAAAATATTTTCCTGATGGTACTTTAATGACTGAGAGTTATTATAAAGATGGTTTTCCTGATGGTACTTTTAATCACTACCATATGGATGGAAAAATTCAAATTGAGGGTAAGTACAGTAATGGAATACAAGTAGGAGAGTGGAAGTATTTTGACGAGACTGGTAATCAGGTTGATGAAGAGGAATTTAAGAAACAGGATGAGGTTAAAAATATTGAGTAGGTTTTCATGCCTAGGGCAGACAAGTGTTTACCGCCAAGAGGCTGACATGCCTGCCGCGCGCAGGGTCGCAAAGTGCAGGTTGTCGGTACAAAAATATTCGCTCTCTAAAAATAATCAGTAATATCTCCCAACTTTGAAATAACTTTTGATGTAGCACTTATTAACCGCTCCTCCGATTGGTGTCCGCCTGATACGAGTATACACCCAATCCCTAGTCCAGCAGCAACTTCCAAGTCATGTGTAGTGTCACCAACCATTATTGTTGTATCAGGGTCTATATTAAGTTGTTTCATTAGTTTTCTGCCCATCTCTAGTTTGCTAATAGCGTAATGGTCGTCAATACCTTGTATATCTTCAAAATAATTAATAATTCCCTTTTCTGTTAACGAATTAATAAGGTTTTCGTGTTCCATGGCAGAAAGTACTAATTGTTTGTATCCTTGTTGCTTGAAAAAATCAAGGATATCAAAAACACATTTATGTAAATCAGCTTTATTTAAGTGCTCATAGTATTCATTAATAAACTCCATTGCAGGAATTTCAAAGTCTTCCTTCTCAAAATCAAAACCTATAGCTTCATAATAATCTTTAACAGGGAAAGTAAAATGCGTACGATATTGCTCAATGTTTATTTGCTGTATGTTTCGCTTCTTAAGTACTTTGTTCATACATATTACACAGTAATCTGCATCATTTAGCAGCGTGCCATTCCAATCCCAAATAATGGTTTTTGTATTGTTAAATTTTATCATACTTATTTTGATAATTGTCTGCTAAAAATCATTTAGCCCCGATACTATCGAGGCTAAGTGTTAAATATGTTTTAAAATAAAACTTCTACATTAATACTTTTTCATTGTAATAATGTAGGTTAAAGTATTTTTTTATTTTTCCTTATCTTTTTCTGTTTTTGTAGCTTTTTTAGGAGCAGCTTTCTTTGCCGGAGCTTTTTTTGCAGTTGTTGTCTTTTTTGCAGCTGCTGGCTTCTCAACAGTCTTTTCTTCAGTTACTTCAGCTTTTTTTTCAGTAACTTTTTTAGGAGCAGCTTTTTTTGCGGCAGCCTTTTTAGGAGCAGCTTTCTTTTTTTCTGCTTTTGGAGCTGCCTCTACAATTTCTTTTTCAACAACTACTTCCTCAACGGGAGCTTTTTTTACAGGAGCTTTCTTTTTTACAGGTGCAACAAATAAAGGAGTTCTTTTTTTACGCCTTTTGTTGCCAGATGATCCTATTACTCTTTTACCTTTTTTTGTTTTTTTATCTCCTCTTCCCATGTTATCTTTTGATTTACTGTTAAAATATTGCGTAAAATTAGGAAAATTAACCAACTCTGCAAAATTAGTTTGCATTATTCATAAAATGCCGCTCAATAACTTCCGATCTGCCAACTGAGCTACGTGCCCAATCAAGCAATATGTCTGTTATTTCATCATCATTAAGTTGCCAATTAATATTGCTTTCTCGTAATCTCTGCGTAAGTGTAAACAGCGTAAGTGCTGCCGAAACCGATATATTGTAACTCTCAGTAAAACCATACATTGGAATTCGTAAATATTCATCAGCATTGCTAATTGCAAGATCCGAAAGTCCTGTTAATTCAGTTCCAAAAACAATTGCAATTTTTTTGTCGATTGGCAAAGTATCTAAGTTAAAATTATATTTATGCGGAGTTGTGGCAACAATTGTGTAACCATTATTTTTTAATTTGGCAAAAGTATCTAGTGTATTATTATCTTTCTCGTTATATTTTATCAAATCGAGCCATTTTGATGAACCAAGGGCAACTTCCGGATTTACACTGTAGTCATTTCCATTTTCAATAATATGCACATCCTGAACACCAGTTAAATCACACGAGCGCAGCACAGCACTTGCATTATGTGGCTGGTAAATATCTTCTAACACTACGGTAATATGTCGGGTTCTATGTTGCAGTATGTCGTCAAAACGCTTCTTTCGCTCCTCCGAAACAAAACTCATAAGATGTTCGAGCAATCTTAATTTGGTAACTTTGTCGTAATCCATATTTTCGCTAAATAATTAACAGACAACAAAAATATGATTTTTTATTAGGCGGCTATACGCGCTTTCCGTTTGTAGTTGTTTCATGTAAGTTGTTTTTTTGTAAGTAATCCGCTGGCTCCGTTCCTACGCCTGCGTTTACCAATACCAACTATAATCCCATATTACCAATATAATTTGTTTCTTTTTACCTTTATCTTCGTTAAAAAATATTTCTATAGCTTTGGCTATACAAATATTTTCTGCCTCAATAAAGAAAAAAAATAATTCAAATTATTTATCGGCAATATGGGATTATAGTTGGTATAACAAAAAAATCATCTTACATTTCAACAAGCTACCTCTGCAATCACTAGCCGGGGCTGACGCACTATTACAATTATCTACATTAATATTGCGTAAACAATTTGATAAGGTTTTGTATATTATTCAATAATACCTACTTGTAAACTGTAGTTATTCCAAGAATTCAGCAGTTCTTTTAATATTAATGGCTCATCTTCAGAAAGATTTTTAATTTCTCCCGGGTCTAGTTTAATATTATACAAATACCATTTACCATCACCAAAGGGTTTTGCAACCTGAGTAGCCTTATAATCACCTACTATAGCCCATTTTCCGTTGAGCATTTCACCACAAATGATTTCATTCTTAGTGAGTATGGTATTCTTACTGCCCGAAGTCAGAGGAGCAAGTGAATGACCCATTAATGGTTCAACTTCCCTGTTATTGTAGGAATTTGGATGTTCAATACCGGTAAATTCAAGAAGAGTAGGAAGTATATCAATTATATATGTGAATGCATCAGTCTTATTTCCTTTTAGTATTTTTGGTCCACAGATAATAAGGGGTGTTCTAATTCCACCTTCTCCAGTTGTCATTTTAAAGTAATCCAGCGGTCCTGCGCATGCTTGTGCCCAGCCTATTCCTATACCAACAAATGAATTTGGTCTACCTATATTGTCTAGGCTGTTATCAAATTGATCAAACCACTCAGAGCCTTTATTGCTTAGATATTCTTCAGATTCCAAGGGATTTGGCCCATTATCAGTACAAAAAATGATAATAGTGTTTTCGAATTTGCCAACGTCTTTTAAATAATTAATGAGGCGTCCAATATGGTAGTCTAGATTGTCAATCTGGCCAGCATAGGCTTCCATAGTTCTTGCTTTAAAAGTTCTTTCGTCCTCACTTAATTCGTTCCATGGTTTTACTGGATCAAGAAACCCGGGTTGAGTTGCATCAGCATTAACAATTCCTAATTCTTTTGCTTTCTTTATTCTTTTCGATTTTAATACTTCATATCCTTCGTTATAATTGCCTCTATATTTGCTCAACCATGGCTCTGGAACATGAATGGGATCATGAGCGGCTGTTGGGGCGTAATAGGCTAAAAAGGGTTGGTCGTCATCAATTTGACTTCGAATAGCATCTATTAAAAAATCAGCATACGAACGACTTGAGTAAAAATCTTTTGGAAGTTCTTTTAATTCTTTGTCATCCATTACATATCTAGCTATAGGTTGATTTGCTGCTTGTATTCCTGTCATATCAGACCAATGACTTGCACCGCCCTGAAGCATGCTAAAAGATCGCTCAAATCCTCTTGCATAAGGCGTATGTTCCGGCTCATCTCCCAAGTGCCATTTGCCCGCCATATATGTATGATAGCCTTCATCTTGAAAAATTTCTGCCAAAGATACCACGCCGTTATTTAAATGTCCTTCGTAACCAGGCTTACCTTTTTGATTATCAGTTAATAGTTCAGCCATGTTGCCCAATCCAGCAATATGGTTGTCAGTTCCACTCATTAACATTGAGCGGGTGGGTGAGCATGATACAGAAGTATGGAAATTGGTAAACAATAATCCTTGTTCAGCAAGGCCATCAATGTTAGGTGTTTCTACTTCACTTCCAAAACAACCAATATCCGTATAACCCATATCATCTCCCATGATAAGAAGAATATTTGGCCGTTTTTCTTCTTTATGTATTTTTTCAGGCTTATTTTCTTGTTTACATGAGATAATCGAAATGATTATTGAAAAAACTAATAAAGTCATCTTCATAGTACTTGATTATTTGAAATATTTATAATAGTCAATAGAGACTAACATCAAATTTTGTTATTGATATTCAGTAGTTTATATTTTTCTCAAATGTACCACTTTTTCTCAATTTTTCTAACACCTTAATTGGCGTTAAAAATAGAAATTAATCTTGTTTACGTTATGTGGTGAATGAAACACAAACTATTGTAATGAATACAAATTAGAATAATAAAAACATCACCTTTATTTCAACAAACTAATGTTGAAATCAATCCCCAGGCACATACTTCCATACTAGTTTGTGTTAGGTATTAGTAAACAAACTTAAATCTTTATTTACCGTTTAACTAAAATCCGTAATTTTGCTTTTTTTAAACAACTATAAAATTATGAATTTACAGATTCAAGGAAAACTTACTCAAAAACTGCCTACCGAGAGCGGTGAAGGTAGAAACGGTAGATGGGAAAAAAAACAGTTTGTTATTGAAACAGACGATCAATATCCCAAAAACATATGTATGGTATTATGGGGCGATAAGGTTTCGATGCTCGAAAAAGTTACTGAAGGTGATATGCTTACAGTATCAATAAATATTGAATCACGAGAATTTAACTCAAAGTGGTATACCGATGTTAAAGCTTGGCGTATTGAAAAGGGAGCTGATGAAGGCAGTTCTCCGTCACAATCTGCACCAACTTCTGCATCTGCAATGCCAACTGAGCCCCCTGCAGATCTTGGTTTACCTGATGACGATTTACCGTTTTAATAAGAAAGTCAGAAGTTAGAATGTGGAAGTTTGATATGAGTAAGTCTCCAAAAATCAAACTTTTATCTTCTGCATATCAATTAAATAAGTAGCTATGTCAAAAAAAATAATATTTGCTCACCTTGCTGTACTGGGTGCTAATATTATTTATGCAATAAATTACGTGGTGGCAAAAGGTATTATGCCAAATTACCTCGAACCTAGGGCAATTATCTTTTTACGCATTGCAGGAGCTGCAATTATTTTTTGGATTGTAAGTGCTTTTTTTCCAAAGGAGAAAGTAGAACGTAACGATTTGTTTAAATTGGCATACATCTCTTTTTTCGGCATTGCGTTAAATCAGGTGATGTTTTTTGAAGGGCTAAATCTAACTACTCCCATAAATGCATCCATAATAATGGTGGGTGTTCCTATAGTTGTATTACTGTTTTCTCATATTATTATTAAAGATAAGTTAACTACAAATAAGATTGTTGGTATTGCATTGGGTACCTTTGGGGCAGCATATTTAATACTACAAAGTGGAAGTTTGTCATTATCATCAAACACATTTGTAGGCAATATATTTATTGTTGTTAATGTTACATCATATGGTTTGTTTCTTGTTCTGGTAAAGCCACTTATGGCAAAGTATAGCCCCTTAACAATTATGAAGTGGGTGTTCTTGTTTGGATTATTTTATGTAACACCTGTTTCGCTAAACCTTGTAATAGTTGCCGATTACACGAGCATACCTTCTAATATTTGGTTTTCGATAGGTTTTGTAATTATATTCACAACTGTTTTTGCGTATTTGCTAAATAACTACTCTTTAAAAGCATTAAGTCCAACAGTTAATAGTGCATATATATATCTTCAACCCGTGCTAACTTCGGTTATTGCCATATCTTATGGAAAAGATAATATCACATATGTTGAAGTTATTGCTGCATTGCTTATTTTTATCGGAGTTTATTTTGTGAGTCTAAAAAAAGCACGATAGTTTTTAACTTTACAAACTTTATAAACTTTTAACTCTAAACACAATTATGATTCCAAATATTCCAAATATTCCAAATATAAAGTATACTGATTCCGAGAACTTTTTTCTGCTAGCAGGACCTTGTGTTATCGAAGATGAAGAAATGGCTTATCCAATTGCCGAGCAAATAGTTAAACTGAGCGAAAAGTATAAGATTCCTGCAATATTTAAAGCATCTTTTAGAAAGGCAAACCGAACACGACTGGATTCGTTTACAGGTATTGGTGATGAAAAAGCATTAAAAATACTAGCTGATATCTCACGCAAGTTTGATATTCCGGTAGTTACTGATATTCATACAGCTGATGATGCTAAGCGTGCCTCGCAATATGTTGACGTGCTTCAAATTCCTGCATTTTTATGTCGCCAAACCGACTTGCTTGTGGCTGCTGCTGAAACAGGAAGATATGTAAACATCAAAAAAGGACAGTTTTTATCAGGTGGGTCAATGCAGTATGCCGTTGATAAGGTTGTGGCAGCAGGAAATAATAATGTTATGCTCACAGAGCGCGGAAATATGTTTGGCTATGGTGATTTGGTTGTTGATTACCGTAACATTATCGAAATGCAAAAGTTTGATAAACCGGTAATCCTTGACATTACTCATTCATTACAGCAACCAAATCAGGGAGTTGGAGTAACCGGTGGTCAACCCGAATTAATAGAGACAATTGCCAAAGCTGGAATAGCTGTTGGTGTAGATGGTATTTTTCTTGAAACTCATCCAAATCCGTCAATTGCAAAATCAGACGGTGCAAATATGCTACGGATGGAATTATTGGAAGAACTACTCAAGAAACTAACATATTTAAGAACAGTAGTTAATCGATTATAACTTAGGCATTGTTACGAAATAACTTGACCATTCTGGCTTGTTCTTTCGCACACTAATTGCGTTAAAAATCCTCGTCATAGCTATGGCTATGCCTGCGTTTTTTGCCTTGTTATTGTACAAAATAGCTTCGCCTGCTTTGGTCAACTCATTTCGTAATAATGCCTTAGAATTATACTAATTTGATAACAGAATAACCGATATAAATGGTTTCTTCTATTCTCTAAAGATACTTATAAGACTTCCTGTATTTTTATCAAATTGCAATTTTGTACCAACTAGTGGTATTGTTGATACTGAGCCTAACTGATTTATAACAAAATTACCATTGAAGATGGCTTCATTTTCATAGCTAATAGTCACACTTGCAGATGTTGGTATACGATAATAAATTGTATTAGGTTTTGATGGCGGTATATCAGGTAATATTTTTGACGTATTATTTGGTATTATTTTAATAACCACCGAACTACCATCAGAGAATTTAATTAGCTCATCTCCCTTTTTTACTTTACTTGGTTTAAAATAAATAGTTTTACTATCTACAGTTACCACCTTCTTGCCAAGAAATAATTCAAGATGCTGATCTTCTAATTTCTGTAATTGATTATTCATGTAAACAATACTTGAACCATAATTAACTTCTTGATAACCAGAAATAAGGTGATATCTGCTTTCTCTGATTTTTTCAATTTCCAAAGCAGCATCTTTTGCTTTGTCGTCAATACTCTTATTTATCCACGACGATTTGAATAAAAACCTGTTTATAGTAACAGTATCAATATTTATCGTGCGAATAATTGTATCAACCTTTTCCTGTTGGTTGTATTGCGACATGTATGGAAATTGTTTATCTCCACTTTCAAAAATAAAAGTTTGATCGGTTATTACTTCCGTGTTTTGTTGAGTGCTAATTGGATTGGTATTGTATGCTATTAAACCTCCAATATCTGACAAGCTAAATAAAGTTGTATTTTCATCTTTACTTCTTTCTGTGGGATATTGCACATAATAAAGTTGATTAGGATCTGATTCATAATAAGTTGAGATACTTGCATTTATTATGGAGTATTCTGTTTTATTGCTAGAGATATAGCTGTTTACCCCAAGGTATTCAGTTGTGTATTCTGACAATGGACCTACAAGTTCTTGAATTTTCTCATAAACAACATCAACTTTAAATACAGTTTGTGGTAGTGAATATATAAATCCTTCAGCAGATGCGTCTATATTTTTATTGTCTATTTTAGTTACAGTTATTTGACTATAACCAGCAAATGATAAAGCTGTAAATAGTACTGTAAGTATTACTGGGTGAAGAATTATTTTTTTCATTTTTTTTCATTTTTATTGGCAATCTGTTTTATCGCTACACCACCTCATTGTTTTATGATTTCATTTTAAGGGTTAAGAGATCTAACAATTTGCCATTTAACAAGGTAACCATCAAACAAACTATCAATGTTACAAAAGTAACTATTTTATAAATAGTAGCTCTCTATACTTTGGTAAAGGCCATAATTCATCATCTACAAGCATTTCGAGTTTATCAACGTGATACCGAATTTCCTCAAAATACTTTCGTACCTCGTTTCTATAAGCACGTGCCATTTCATATTTGTCATCTATTTTGTTGGCTTTACGTCTTGCATTTATCATCTGTTCAACATCCTCTTTAATTGCCGAAATATGATTTGAAATATCTTTAATTGTATTTAATTGATTTTTAGAAAGCTTTACAAACGACTTGCTATCAAGAACTTCTTTTAATCCTTTTGCATTTTCAATAAGCCTATTTTGATAGTGAATAGCGGTTGGAAGAATATGATTTGTGGCAAGGTCTCCAATAATTCTAGATTCAATTTGAATTTTTTTAGTGTATTTCTCTAATTTGATTGTATATCTAGCTTCAAGTTCTGTACGTGACATAACATGATGTTTTTCGAAAATGTCAATACTTTTATCACTTATAAAGGCAGCAAGAGCTTCAGGTGTAGAAGAATGGTTTGATAATCCTCTGCGCTTTGCCTCTGCTTTCCACTCATCTGAATATGAATTTCCTTCAAAACGAATATTTTTCGAATCTATAATATATTGTTTTACAATTTCAAATATTGCTTCTTTCTTTTTGGTGCCTCCTTCGATAAGAGCATCAACTTCGGTTTTAAATTTAGTAAATTGGTCGGCAACTATTGTATTAAGTACAAACATTGGTTTTGCAGTGTTTGCAGTTGACCCAACGGCTCTAAACTCAAACTTATTACCTGTAAATGCAAATGGTGAAGTCCTGTTTCTATCTGTATTATCAAAAAGGATTTCGGGTATTTTAGGTATATCAGTTGTGATATCTTTATCTGTTTTATGATTCATTTTACCACGTGATGGCATCTCTTCAATCTCATTGAGAGTAGCAGTAATTTGCTCTCCAACAAAAACAGAAATAATTGCAGGTGGAGCTTCGTGCCCCCCTAAACGTAAATCATTTCCTGCTGAAGCAATACTTGCTCTAACAAGAGCTTCATTATTGTTAACTGCTTTTAATATATTGGCTAATATGGTTATAAACCTAAAGTTGTCATCTTGATTTTTACCGGGAGAAAGTAAGTTTATACCTGTATTTGTTGCCAGCGACCAGTTATTATGTTTACCTGATCCGTTTATCCCTGCATATGGTTTTTCGTGTAGAAGTACATTAAAATTATGTCGGCGTGCCACAACATCTAGCAGATGCATCAGCAATTGGTTGTGATCGACAGCTATATTAGCTTCTTCATAAACAGGCGCACATTCAAACTGATTTGGTGCTACTTCATTATGTCTTGTTTTTAATGGAATACCTAGCTTATGAGCCTCAATTTCAAGGTCTTGCATAAAAGCCAACACTCTGTTATGAATTGTCCCAAAATAATGATCAGATAACTGCTGATCTTTGGCAGATGAATGGCCGAAAACTGTTTTTCCTGTTAATACAAGATCAGGACGAGCAGCAAATAGTGCTGAGTCTACTAAAAAATATTCCTGCTCCCAACCAAGATTTGGATATACCTTATCAATTTTTTTATCAAAATATTTGCATACACCCACAGCCGCCTTATCCAATGCACGCATGGATTTTAGAAGTGGTGTTTTGTAATCAAGTGAATCTCCTGTGTATGATACAAATATTGTTGGAATACAAAGTGTATTTTGCAGAATAAATGCTGGTGACGTTGGATCCCAGGCTGTGTACCCACGTGCTTCAAATGTACTTCTTATGCCACCATTAGGGAAACTTGAGGCATCGGGCTCTTGCTGTATTAGTGAATTACCATGAAATTCTTCCAGTGCTTTTCCTTTTTCAATTGGGCTAATAAAAGCATCATGTTTTTCGGCACTTGATCCTGTTAAAGGATGAAACCAGTGTGTATAATGAGTAACGCCCTTATTCAATGCCCAAGCTTTCATTGCTGAAGCAACTTGATCAGTTATTTTCCTGTCAATGCGAACACCCTTTTCCATGGCTCTGATAACACCTTTGTATGCCTTTTCAGTTAAATACTCTTTCATTACCGTTTGGTTGAAAGTCATGGAGCCAAAATACTCAGAAGCTTTTCCGGTAGGGTAAATAATCTTTGGTATTGGTCGGTTAAGGGTTTCTTTGAGTGCTATAAATCTAAAGTTTGCCATTTTTTTTGAGTTTGTATATGAGAGTTGAAAGTTTGTAAAGTTAAAAAAGTTGAAAGTTTGTAAAGTTAAAAGTTTGTAAAGTTTTTAAAGTTGAAAGTTTTAAAAATTGAAAAAGCTCATCTACTTTATAACTTTCTACTTTTAACTTTCAACTTTCAACTTTTAACTTTCTACTTTTAACTTTTTACTTATTAAAAATAATCCTAAAAATGTTAATAATCCATTAATAATTAGTAGTTCAAATCCTATTTGATAACCATTAAAAAGCTGAGCAGAATAATGACCAATGAAATAAGAAATTATTGGTGCAATTACAGCAATTACAGGGACTAGTTTGTCGTGTACTTTGTATTTTGTGAATAGTCCAAACGAATATAAACCCAAAAGTGGTCCATAAGTATATCCTGCAAAAGTAAATAATTGAGCAATAACCGACTGGTTATTAATATATTTAAATAATACAATGACAAAAATAATTATAATTGACATTGCTACATGAACTAAATACCGGTTTTTTTTCAAAAGTTTTCCATTGTCAGCATATTTTTTATCTAACTCTAATATATCAATGCTGAAGGATGTTGTTAAAGCTGTTAAGGCGCTGTCGGCGCTGGAGTATGCAGCCGAAAGTAGTCCTATAATAAAAACTATGCTTGCGGTAGTACCAAGGTAATTAAATGCAATATCCGGGAAAATATGGTCGGTAAATAGGGGAGGAGTAATATTAAAATGACCAATGTACAGGTATAACATTGCGCCTAAAAATAAAAATATAAGATTAACTGGAATAAGAACAAGACTTAAAGTTGTTATGTTTTTTTGTGCATCCTTAAGGTTTCTACAGCTTAGACTTTTTTGCATCATATCCTGATCTAATCCGGTCATAACAATGGTGATAAATATACCACTAAAAAATAATTTTATAAAGTTTTGTTTAGAATTAATGTCTGTAATAATAATATTCGAAATATCACTATTCCAAATAGTTACAACAGCATTACTTAAGCTAGTATCCATGTGTTGCACAATAATTATTATGGTTGTAATAACGGCAACTAGCATAAAAGTTGTTTGTAATGTATCGGTCCAAATAATTGTTTTTATACCTCCCTTTATCGTGTATAACTGAATCAATACCATGAAAACAGTAACGGTAACCCAAAATGGTATATTAAAATAATCAAATACAAACACTTGCAGTACTGATACTACCAAAAACATTCTAAATGAAGCACCAATAATTCTGGATATTAAAAAATAAACAGAGCCTGTTTTGTATGCATGATTACCAAATCGTGAGTTTAGATAACTATATATTGATGTTAGATTTAGCTTGTAATAGAGTGGTAATAGTATGGTTGATATTACTGCGTATCCAAAAACATAACCCAATACTATTACAAAGTATGAAAATCCTGTGTCGCCCACCCATCCTGGAATAGAAATAAATGTTACTCCTGAAAGAGAAGCTCCAATCATTCCGTAGGCAACTATAAACCATGGCGATTTATGATTACCTATAAAAAAACTCTGATTGTCGGCTTTGCGTGATGTAAACCATGAAATGGAAAATATGATTAAGGTGTAAACAACAAAACTTCCAAAAATTAATTCAGGACTCATGATGGCCAATGATTAAATGAGTGAATGGTTAAATGATTGAATTTTGATTTTAAGTTCGTGTAAGCTATCAATATTCATGTCTGATAAACTTGTTGGTATAAAATCACTATCTTTGTTTGTAACAAAAATGGTTTTCATTCCTGCATTTTTACCAAATTCAATATCGCTTTGTGAGTCGCCAACCATAATGCTCTTTTGTAAGTCAATTTTTGGGAAATTTTCCACTGCCTTTTTAGCCATATTTATTGATGGCTTTCTGCAATTATCAGGAGCTGTTGCCAGATCTGTACAATAATATACAGCATCGGTTTTTCCACCAACTTTTGTAATTTCGTTTACCATAAACTCATTAAGTGTAATTAGTTCATCTTCGGTCATTATTCCTTTGGCTACACCTTGCTGATTTGTAACAATAATAATTTTGTAAAAAATTGATGAGAAATATTTTATACTTTCCAATACGCCAGAGATAAACTCAAACTCAGAAGGACTAGTAACATAACCACCAAAAATACGCTTATTAATAACACCGTCACGGTCTAAAAATAGGGTCCATGTATTGTTAATCTTACTAAGGAAATTGTGTGTCATGTTTATTATGTTGTTTGTTTACCGCAGAGGTACTTGTCCTGATAATAGTATTGTTTGGCTATCTGGTTATTTGTTGATTTGGTTATGTGAAATTACACCATTACATAATTCACAAATCCAAAGGAAACAACGTAGATTCAATTTCTTCGCAAATAACATGACCAACAAGCAAATGAACTTCCTGTATTCTTGCAGTATTTTTAGATGGGGCTTTTATACAAACGTCAACAAGTTCATCAATTTTACCACCTGAGTCACCTGTAAACCCAACGGTAATCATACCTTGCTTTTTTGCTTCAATTATAGCATTAATTACATTTTGTGAGTTTCCCGAAGTGCTAATTCCAATAAAAACATCACCTTTTTTTCCTGCCGCTTTAATCATACGACTAAAAACATGATCGTAGCCATAATCGTTGGCAACAGCTGTAATGTACGATGTGTTTACATGAAGTGCTTCGGCGTAAAGGGGCTCACGGTCATAATTAAATCTACCAGATAACTCAGCTGCAATATGTTGAGCATCAGCAGCACTGCCACCATTTCCGCAAAGTAGTACTTTTCCATTATTTTTAAAAGTATTGATACAGTGATTTGCAACGTTTTTTGTTAGTTCAATATTTTTTTTATCAGATACAAAAAGTTGCTTGGTAGCAATGGATTCATTTATTGAGTTTGTTATTGTATTATTCAT
>Ga0307987_1000266_pt1 | contig 32238 bp, 27 predicted proteins | sample EllFjometagen181_FD_203157 | JGI IMG/M metagenome (GOLD analysis project Ga0307987, IMG submission 203157) | Marine microbial communities from Ellis Fjord, Antarctic Ocean - #181 | ecosystem: Environmental > Aquatic > Marine > Unclassified | place: Southern Ocean | collected 2014-10-08 | reverse complement strand
CTGAGCTGCCCAGGTACACGTAGGCGGAGCCGGACAGGGAGCCATCGTCGTCGTTTCCGTACGCCCCCACGATGAGATCGTCATAGCCGTCGCCGTCCACGTCGCCCGCGCCGGAGACCGAGTGGCCGAAGTAGTCGTGTAACACGCCGTCCGAGGCGGTGAGCTTCGTCTCGCTGCCAGCGTCGATGCCGCCTGAGCTGCCCAGGTACACGTAGGCGGAGCCGTTGTCGTCGCCGTGCGCCCCCACGATGAGGTCGTCGTAGCCGTCGCCGTCCACGTCGCCCGCGCCGGAAACCGAGAAGCCGAAGTAGTCATTCAACGCGCCGTCCGAGGCGGTGAGCTTCGTCTCGCTGCTGCTGTCGATGCCACCTGAGCTGCCCTGGTACACGTAGGCGGAGCCGGTATCGTCGTCGTCTCCGTACGCCCCTACGATGACGTCGTCGTAGCCGTCGCCGTCCACATCGCCCGCGCTGGATACCGTGTAGCCGAAGTCGTCAAAACTCACGGCGTCCGATGCGGTGAGCTTGGTGCCCTCGGTCAGGGCGGGGTCCACCGTGACCGGGTAGAGGGCGCCCTCGTCGTACACCACGATGCGCAGGCCCGCAGCGGTAGTCTCCATTAGCGTCGCCAGAGGCTCGCCGCGCGCGTCCCAGGCTTGCAGCCCGGCGTAGCGCCAGGTGCTGCCGGAGGAGTCCAACAACTGTGCGCCCAGGGCGTCGTTGTCGAGCTGCCAGTGGATGGCTTGCTCGATGTCCAAGTGCAGCAGCAGCAGGCCCTGGCCCGCGGGGCGCTGCTCGATCTCCCAGGCCTGCTCGATGCCGGCAGGCGTGGTCTGCCAGTACTCGGTGAGGCCGGGGTGGGGCAGCTCCACGCGCCGCAGGCAGCTGCCGTCGGGGAGCATCTGGCCGCTGGTGGCACATCCGCCGAGCAGGGGAGAGACCATGTCCACCTGCTCCACGAGGCCTTCGCGGCCCCAGGCGGAGAAGCGCAGCAGCAGCTCGCCGTCTCCAGCGCTGTTGGTGGCCAGCAAGCCGTCGGGGCCCAATTCGGCACGCAAGCCGCGCACTGTGGTCGAGAAGCGGCCTGGCTGCTGCTCGCGGAAGCTACGCGTGTCGGTGGCGATGCGCTCGGACACCTCGGTGAACCAGCCGGTGTCCACTTCATGGGGCAGCCCGTTGTCGCCCGCAGAGGCAACGGCCGCCTCGCCGGTGGGTGAGCTGTCCAGGCCGCTGTCGGTGGTGACTTGCTGCTGGTTATCGGCTGGTTGACACGAGGCCACCAGCAGGGCCAGGGGGATGGTCAACAGAGGGGTGTTGCGATGCATGGGGGCTCCAAGACGATAAGTCGCACGGTACACATAGCAATGTTCGTTCCAGGAAGAGCCTAACGGCCGAGGATCCCCCAAACGCCGAATAGGACGGGCCTTTTATCGAACCTGCGATCAGCTCCCCGAAGCCGGACCCGGGCGATCTTCGGCATGATCGATCCGATCGTGATCCGATCGTGATCCGATCGTGGGGCCAGCTGTACGGCCTATCCGCCGTACAGGAAGCTCTGGGACGCCCTCGAGGCCCTCGAGGCCCTCGAGCCCCTGCATGGCCTCGCCGGCTACGGCCACGCGACCGTCGCTGATGGCCATGGCCAGCATTGGGCCCGTGACCTCCACCCAGTGGGCGGTGAACTCGGCGTCCAGGGCCTCGGAGAGCTCCCTCGTCCTGTACCTATGGGAGGTGAGCCAGCTCCGCGCCGGTTGCGTCGCGAAAACCAGCCTCCGGTGCTCCATCCGCTCCGACGTCCACGTAGACCCTGAGGGCCCCCTGGGCGTCCATGAACTGCAGGTCCGGCTCATGGGAGGCGGCGAGCACCACCCTGGTCTGTTCCTCTGCGTCAGAGAGCATCAGGGCGGGCTCCTGGTCATGGCTCACGATGAGGCTGAGCCGCGACACCCCCTCCTGGTCGTACATCAGCAGCGCTGGCGGTCCATCCCTCGTGACCGCCAGGGCTAGGCGCTTGGTCCCCGCCGGGTCGTACATGAGGAGGCGGGTCGTGCCCTTCGTGCTCGTCTCCAGGATCGCCCGACGGGCACCCTCCGCGTCCACCAGGACGAACTCCTGGGCTTCCAGGGTGGCGCTCACCTCCGTACCGCGCGCCTCGAGCACCACGCCGCAGGCGAGGAATCCAGCGACGGCCCCGGCCACCGCGCCTACGATAATGGAAGGAAACTGCTGCTGGAACCGAGTCATGGTCGCTGCACCGGGTCTGGAGAGAGGATAGCGTACACTATGTTCGGCGCCTAGAGGGAGTCGGGGGGATGCCGCGCTTCAACGACCGCGAGGCAGCGTGGCGCCGTGGCCATGGAGACCGTGGAAGTCACAGAATGCGGAGCAGTGATAGGGCAGGGGAGAGATCCAGTCCTGCTACTCACACGCCTCGCCCAACGGCGGCGGGGGCACCTCTTCGCGGTACACCGCGGGGATACCATAGGCCGCCGCGATGCGCGCGGTGGTGGCCTCGAGGGTGGCAGCGTCCAGCACGATCTCGTTCAGGCGCGGATTCGGGCGCAGCCGGATGACATGGTAGCCGTCCTGGGGATGCTCGAGGGCGGCGGCCACGTCGCTGACGAGGTCGACGGTGCGGCCGTTGACCGTGGCGATGGGGAGATCCTCGAAGCCGTGGTAGCCGAGGTTGTAGGGGTCGGCGAGCACCGCCGAGAGCACCACCACCCGGCGCTCATCGGCGCTCTGCGACTGGCTCGACAGCTGACGCACGATGCTGATCTCCGTGGAGCGACCGCCGTAGGTGTCGTCCAATTCACGGAACACCAGCCCACCGGCCATCAGGTAGGCGGGGGCCTGGGTGCGATCCAGCGGGATCAACCAGCTGGCGCTGGTGTAGCTGCGCAGGGTCATCTCGAGTTCCTGCTCGCGACCTTCCCGCAGCACCCGCAGGCCGACGGTGTCGCCTTCGTGGTAGTGGGACAGCATGTAGCCGAACCACAGCAGGCCATAGTTTTCGTCGCGCACGTTGCCGCTACCGTCCAAGGAAAGACCCTCGAAGGCCAGCAGGACGTCGCCCTTGCGCAGCACGCCGCAGGCGGAGCTGCCCTGGGCCACGCCGGACACCAGCAGTCCCCGGGGCTTGTCCAGGCCCAGCCAGCTGGCCAGGGCCTGGGACCGGATGGCCTGGAAGGTGGCGCCCAGGCGACCGGGCCAGGGTCGCACCTCGCCGTTGGCCCGGAGCTCTTCGAGCCAGGGGCCGAAGAAGCCCGACGGCATGATGATGAGCTCGTTTTTCGAGGCCGAGGTGGCGATCCCCGCCAAGGCGCCGCCCGCGAAGACGGGCTCGGCCCAGCCGCCGCCGGAGATGTCAGTCTGGATGCGCACACCCGCGAAGCGCACGGAGCCGGTCATGCTCTCGATGCTGGTACCCCGGGCCACGCTGCCACCGCTGGTCTCGAGCTGGTTGTCCCGCCAGCGGGCCACCACCACCTGGCCTTCCACCAGGGGCTTGCGGGTCAGCTTGACCGGGCGCAGGCCGTCGAAGAAGGCGGGGTCGTCCACCAGGATGAGGGCCAGGTTGGCTTCGCGATCGGTCAGCAACACCTGTGCCGGGAACTCGTTGGGCTCGCCTTGCTTGCTCACGCGAACGTGGGTGGCGTCTTCGACCATCTGGGCGGTGGTGAGCAGGGCCGGACCGCGGCCGGGCAAGCCTTCTACCACCACGGCCTGGGAGACCCTCATGGTGGGGTTGGTCTTGGACCAGGGCTGATAGCGCTCCCACTTCTGCCAAGTGACCTTCAGCTGCACGACGCGGTCGTCGTAGGTTGGGCCCGCGACGGCCACCTGCAGCAGAGCGACGATGAGGATGAAGAGGTTCACGGGCGTCGATCCGGGGTGACAGCGTAGAGTTCGAGGATGTCCTGGTGTGCGGCATCGGCGGCTTCGCGGTCGAGCACCACCAGGTGGTCCACGTAGGCGAAGTCGAAGACCTGGTAGCGGCCCTGGTTGTCATCCAGGGCGGTGACGAGATCCTCGAGATCGAAGATCTCCTGGCCGTTGACCCGCTCGAGCACCACGTTGGCGCTCAGGCCCACGGTGGCGTTGACCGCGTGGTCCAGCCGCCGCAGCATGACGACCCGGCCGGGCACGACCTCTTCGGGGGTCTCGAGCTGCTTGTAGGCGTACTCCCACAACAGGTCGTGGTTCTTCGAGATGCCCATGACCTGGACGTACTCGCGCTCGAGGGGCACGAACACCAGGCCCGCGTAGACGACGTAGGTGGGCAGAGTCTCGTAGGCGCGATCGGGGTAGACGCTGGTACCCACCGGCAGGGTGAGATCCAGTCGCTCGCCGGCCCGCAGCACCCGGGCGGGGACGGCGTCGCCCACGTGGAAGCGGTCCAGGATGGCCTCGAGCTGCAGGCGCTGCTCGTGTGCCCGGAAGGTGGCGTCATTGGCCAGGACTTCGCCGTCGAGGGACAGCAGGATGTCTTCGGGCTTCAACACACCGTGGGCGGGGCTGGCGGGATGCACGAAGTCGATGCGCACCCCGGTCTCGGCTTCGTCCATGCCGGCCCGGCGCCGCGCCGCGGGGCTGTCCAGGTTGGCGACGAACATGTCCAGCCGGGGGAAGCCGTCGTACTGCCCGTCCGAGATGTCTTCTAGGAAGTGGTTCACCACCGGCATAGGGATGAAGTAGCCGACGTTTTCCAGGCGGGCGGAGGCCTGGAAGGCAACACCCACCACTTCGCGATCCTTCATCACCGGACCGCCGGAGTTGCCGGGGTTGATGGCGGCGTCGGTCTGGACGGCCAGGTGCGAGCTGCCCCCGCTGTGGACCGATGAGATGACGTCGATGCGGGAGACGGTGCCCCGGGTGGTGGACAGCCAGCGACCTCCGGCGGGGAAACCAAGGGTGAGCACTTCGTCGCCTTGGATGGGGAAGTCACCCAGCGCCAGGGGCACGAGCCCGTCGAGCACGGTGGGGTCCACGGGCTCTACCAGGGCGAGATCGCAGTCGTGGCCCAGGGCGACGATGCGCGCTGGGTAGGGGTTGGCGTCGTCGTGCAGGTGGAGCACCAGATCTTTGGAGTCCGCCACCACGTGGGCGTTGGTGAGGATGCGCCCGCCTTCGATGACGAAGCCGCTGCCCTGGCCCACCCGGGGGTGGCCCGGGTTCCATGGGATCTTCCAGTCGGCACGCTGGGAGGTGTTGGTCAGGCGCACCACGGAGCGCTCCAGCCCGCCAAGCTGTGGAGCGGGTGGCTCCGCGGCTTCGGGGGTGGGGCCCGCCAGGCACAGGGCGGTGGAGAGGAGGAGGACGATGCTCATGGTGTCCTGTCAGACATGGGACCCGACGGTGGGTTCCCCCGTTGCGATGGCCCTGGCCATATCGGATCACCGGCGCGTCGCAAAGCGGCCCTGGCCCTTTCCTCAGCCTTCCACGTCCAGCACCCGCAACTCGCTGGCTTCGGTGAACTCGGGCACCGTTTCGCCCGCCAGGCTGGTGATGCGGGCCAGCTCGCCGAAGCACTCCCGAAGGTAGAGATGCCGCACCGAGACCACGGGGTTTTCGCCAGTGGAGACCGCGAAGGTCTGGCTGACCTCTACCTTCAAGCGCAGGGTGTTCTCCATGGTGAAGCCCGGCAGCAGCAGGGTGCCCACCCGGTCAACCTCGAAGCTGTAGTCCTCTTCGCCGGCATTGGTCACGCCGTACAGGGTGGCGTCCCGGAAGCTCCCCTGCGCGGTCCAGGCGGTGCCCAGCTCGAGGGGGAAGCGGTAGACCTCGAGGGGCTCTTCGTAGACCAACAAGGTCTGGCCTTCGGCGGGGGCTTCGTCCCGGGAAGCGAGCCCCAGCATCTCGAAACGATCGTCGTATGTGGCGAAGAGCGCCAGGATGTCCAGCTCGTGTGCGAAGAGGGGCGCCGCGTAGCTGGCGTCGGGGAAGTGTTCGCTGAACCACTGGCCGCTGGGGTCCTGCAGATCCATGTCCACGGCCAGGGCGTCGGGGGCGTCGGTGAAGTCCCAGGTGGTGTCGCCTTCGACCTGCTCGCCACCCGGCTGCACCGCCACGGTGCTGCCCCTCGCATTGGCGATGTAGGGCACCGCTAGCCCCGTGGCCCAGGGAAGCTCGTGCGCCCCGATGACCCCGTCGTTGTCACCCTCGCAGTCGTAGATCCAGTCGGTGTCGTCCCCCGTCTCGACGATGTCGGGGTTCCCGGGGGAGCAGGCGATGCTGGTGGCGACCAGAAACATCGGAAGAGCTGCACGCAGAGGCGCACACAGAGACGCAGGCAGAGACGCACGCAGAGTCACAGAGCCGCAGAGAGCTATCAGAGACACCCGATGGAGCGCGATCGTTTCCGGTTGGCGAGGGCCTACCGGCGAAGCCCCGCCAACCCTCTCTCTTCTCCCCACCTCTGCGCCTCTGCGCCTCTGCGTGAGATTCGCCCGGCGGGTCTGCGTGAATTTCAGATGCATGGTAGTCCTCAAAATTCGAACGCCACGAGGGCCCGGACCGCGTGGGCGGGGGTGGCCTCGAGGCCGTGCTGCAGGTTGTCGAAGCCTGGGCCGGGGAGCAGCAGGCCGTACTGGATCTGGCCGGTGAGTCCGTGCCAGACCTCCCAGCGGGCGCTCAGATCCAGCTCGTCGCCCAGGTGGGCTTCGCCACTGGGGGTGGAGCTGGCCTGCTGGGCCCGGGAGTGGACCCAGGCAGCCTCGAGGGCGAGGCGCTCGTGGGGCTGACCGCGCAGGGAGGGGCGCAGGTAGATCGCGTCGGTGACCGTGCCCATGATCTGCCGCCAGAGGATGAGATCCACGTGGTAGTTAGGGCTGAAGCGGAAGTTGTCGATGGTGTTGTCGCCGGGCAGCGAGAACTGGGGCCCGTCCAGGTCTCCCGCCTGGGTCTCGAGCTGATCCATGGACGGCGCCACCCCCATGCCCGGGGCGTCATCGCCAGAGGCGAAGCCGGCCTCGGCCGCGAGGGTCAGCTTGCTTTCATCCAGCAGGTCCACCCAGGCACGGGCCACGGCGCCGGTCTGGTTCATGGTGACTTCGTCGGCCACCACACCCTGGATAAGACTCAGGTCGGCCACGGAGCCCCGCACCAGAGCGGCTTCTACCTGGATGCCCCAGCGGGGCGCCAGTAGGTCCAGGAACACATCCCCGGCCATGGCCCGGAACCCGCGCTCCACCAGATCATCCTCGCTCAGTGTGCCGTCTTGCTCATCCAGACCACCCATCCAGTACGACGGAACGTCCATCTGCTGGCTGCGCCAGGTGAGGTAGGCGCCGTAGCGGAAGGCCGGCTTGCCCGCGCGCTGGCGACGGGTCACGGCGTCTTCGTCGAGGTGCCGCAAGATGGCCAGGCTGAAGGTGTGGACGTCGTCGCTGGGGTCCAGGTCGATGTCCTGTCCCCACAGGCTGCCCGCGGCGCTGGCGCTGCTGGGGCCCACCGCGTTCCAGTCGTAGGAGACCCCTAGAAAGTGGTTGAAGGCTGTGGTGGCGAACCCGACCCGGTCGACGTTCTCGTCGAAGTCGTGGTCCAGCCCATCGCCGGGGTTGGCCAGCATACCCACACCCCACATCGGCATACCCATGCGGCCGATGGTGAAGGCCCCGAAGGGGGTGATGGCCTGGCCGTAGGCCCGCTCGAGGCGGATGCTGTCCTGGAACGCGTTGACCCCGGAGCTGGGCGCTTCCTGGCTGGTGCTGGCGTAGATGCTCGGGGTCCAGCGGTCGGCGGGGAAGCCGGCGGGGGTGCTGCCCAGGGGCACGTTGTCCAACCCGTCCACCCGCAGGTGCACACTGATCTCAGGGACGATCTGGATGGTCCCGTCCAGGCGCAGCCTCAGGTTGCCGCCGGTGAAGCTCTCGCTACCCGAGGGCGCATAGGGGAAGATGGGCTCCCCGGCGCTGGGGGTCGGACCCCGGTTGAGATCCAGGTTGTACAGGTTGTAGCCCCGGGTGCGCAGGGAGCCATCCAGCTCGAAGCGCTCCACCACCGGAGGGGTGGACGGCAGGGGCATGGTCACCGGCAGTGGCTCCGGCTCGTCGGCGTGGGCCACGGTGATGGCGAGCAGCAGGGTAGGGGCGAAGGACATCAGTGCTGCTCCAGGCCACGGCGGGCGAGGAAGGTCGCGACCTGCTCGGCGTACATGCCGGGGGCCTCCACCATGGGGAAGTGGCCCGAGAAGGGCACTACGGTGATGCTCGCCCGTGGCAGGTTCTGCGCCAGGCGCTCGCCGTAGCGCAGGGGGGTGACCGTGTCCTCGCGGCCCCAGATCACCAGCACATGGTGGGGCAGTGCGCCATAGCGCTGCTCGGCGGCTTCGAGCTCGAGCCCCCGCACCACCGCCAGTGCCGTGGCCCGGGTGCCCGGACGCCGCAGGGCTTCGTAGGCCCGCTGCACCAGGTCGTGGCTGACCAGATCGCGGTTGTGGAAGGAGAGGGGAATGCGCCAGTCCAGCTGCTGATCGTAGAACAGGCCAAAGAGGGCCTCGCCCAGCACCGGGGGGCGGGACCAGGCGAAGAACCAGGGCATCTGATCTTCGTAGGCGAAGCCATCGGAGACCACCAGGCGCCGCACCCGCTGGGGATGCTCCGACGCCAGCGCCAGGGCCACCGAGCAGCCGTAGCTGTGGGCGATGATGTCCACCTTGCCCAGATCGAGCTGGTCCATGAGCTCGAGCACGTGGGCCACCATGGCGTCAGCGCCGTAGTCCTGCTCGTACTTGCTGGACAGACCGAAGCCCGGCAGATCCAGGGAGACGCAGCGACGGGTCTGGCACAGCAGGGGCGTCACCAGCTCCCAAGTCTCGAGGCTGGAGCCGAAGCCGTGCACGAAGAGCAGGGGTACGTCGGCGGTCTCGTCCACCGTGGGCCAGCCAGTGTCGTGGTAGCGGAGCTCGGCCTGCTGGACCTGCAGGTATTGTTTGCCTGCGTCCTGCAGAGGGGTCTGCTGATAGGCCATACAACCCATCATCAGTAGGCTCGCGAGGGTGATGAGCAGCGTTCTCATCTAGAACCCCAGCCGCAGGTACTCGCCCGCCTGGTCGAAGTCCGGATCGCGCTCGTCTCCGGTGGAGCGGATGCGCGCCACCAGGCCGGTACACTCGGCCACATAGAAGTAGGAGAGCTGGGTCTCTTCGGCGAACGTCCCGTACAGGGAGTTGACGGCTTCCATGCGCTGGTCGGCCCGCAGCCGCAGCACCTCGAAGCTCCCCAGTGGCGCCTCGAGGGTGCCGGCGCGATCCACCTCGAAGGCGTAGCTGTGGTGAAGGGTGACCACACCGTGCCAGCCGAAGTCGGCGGGGTAGTCCTCGTCTTCCCAGTGGCCGTCGGCCTGCACGGCCTCGGAGGACCAGCTGTTGCCGACGCTGATGGGGAACTCGAAGACCACCACTGGCTCTTCGTAGACCAATACATCGCCGAGGCCCTCATCGGCGCTGGCCAGGCCCAGCAGCTCGAGGCGTTCGGTGGTGTCGTTGACCCGGTAGACCCCCAGCATGGCTTCGGAGGCGTCCAGGGCCACGGTGTAGGTGGCGGTGGGGAAGTGTTCGGCGAACCAGGCATCCCCGGGCTCGGCGAGGCGGATGGTCCACTGGGTGTCGCTGCCGGCGTCCACGGTGCTGAAGTCCCAGGCAAAGGACCCATCACCTTGGTCCACGCCGCCCACGGGGGGCACAGTGACGACGCTGCCGGACGTGTTGGTGGTGTACACGGCGTTGATGCCCAGGGCGGGGTCAGCCACGAACTCGGACCAGTCGATGCGGCCATCGCCGTTTGGCACGCAGCCGGGGGGCTCGCCGGTGTCCACCGGGCCGGTGTCGGCGGTGTCGGCGGTGTCGGTGTCGGTCGGCCCCGTGTCGTCGGGATCGGCGCTGTCGTCGGCGAGGGGGCAGCCCAGGGAGAGCAGCAGGGGAAGCAGGGTCAGGGTGCGCATTCTCGGGTCCTCAGGATGCCGCGTGCCGTAAGGCGTGGTCGATGACATGGTCGGCGATGAGATCCCAGGCCGGCCGTGTGCGCGGGTCCATGATGATGCCCACGTGGGGGCCCGGGATGATCTCGTTGCGGGCGATCTCGGAGCCCACGAGCTCGGGTACCCGCTCGGCCGCGGCGATGGGTACGATCCAGTCTTCGTCGGCCACCAGGTTGAGCAAGGGCGCTCGGATGGCCTTCAGGTCGATGGGGGTGCCGTGGATGAGGGTCTCGCCCTTCGCCAGGCGGTCGTCCTGGTAGATCTCCCGCACGAAGCTCTCGAACACACGCCCAGGCAGATCAGGGTTGTCGTTGGCCCAGCGGTCGATGGGCTCGAACAGGGCCATCATCCGGTCGTCGTGCAGGTTCTCGTAGTAGGCCTTCCACTTGAGGACCTCGAGGTAGGGCTTGATGGCCATGATGCTGTGGCGCACCACCTTGCCCGGTACCACGCCTTCGTTGTCCGCGATGATTTTGTCCATGGGGAACAGGGCGGGGTTCACCAGCAGCTCGAGCACCCCGGAGCCGCTCGAGACCAGCGGTGTGGTGAGGGTGACCAGGCTCTGCACACACTCGGGATGGCGGGCGGCGTAGATGGCGGCGAGGGTGCCGCCGATGCAGTAGCCGAACAGACCGACGCGCTCGCGGCCCGACAGGTCCTGGATGCAGCCCATGGCGTCGTGCAGCCAAGGGTCGATGAAGTCGTCCAGGGTGTCGGTGCAGCCGGGCTCGGCGGGCTTCCACTCGGCCAGATAGACATCCAGGCCCCGCTCGAGCAGGTGCGCGATGATGCTGAATCCAGGGATGAGATCGAGGATCCAGGGCCGGTTGATGATGGAGTAGATCAGCAGCACAGGGGGGCGCCCCGGGGTGTGCTCTGCGTCGGTGGTGGCCCGGTAGCGGTACAGCTGCAGGGAGCCTGTCTCGAAGACCAACTCCCTGGGGGTGGGCGCAACCTGCACCTGCTCGGGATCGACGTAGTGCTCGGCGCCCTGGGTGGCCTTGACCCGCATGGTCTCCACGAAGCGCTCGAGGTAGCGCCGGGCCTGGGGGCTGGGGCTGGTGCCGCTCAGCTCCTGGGCGATGCCCTGCAGCTCTTCGCTGCGAGCCGGGCGCAGCTTGTCGGGCATGCCTGCGAGGTCCCGCTGGTACTCGGCAGCCAGCCCGGACCAGATGGCCGCCAGGGCCTGGGGGTCGGCGGCCTCGAGGCGGCTGGCCATGTTTTCGGTGGCCTGGGAGAGCACCTCGAGGGCGGAGCGCAGGTTGGAGGCCACGGCATCGGCCAGGGGTTCCTGGGTCGCGCCGGGCGTGGGGGCGGCGTTGAACTGGTTCAGGGCGTCGCCCCACTGCTGCCAGGCCTGCTGCTGGGCCTGGAGCCACTGCTGCATGGGCTCGGGCATGCCGCCTTGCTGCTGGGTCACGCCCTGCCCAGCCTCGAGGAACTGCTGCCAGGACTTGACCTGGATGTCCCACAGGGACGCGGTCTGAGACCAGAAGGCCTCGAGAAGCTCATCGGGTCGCGGGGACGTCATGGAGGGCTCCAGTGCTGGGGCGGGCGCGGGTGAAGATAGTCCGCGGGGCGATGGCGAGTCGAACGATGCCGAAGGTGACACAGCCCGCTACGATCCCGCAGGTGGCCAGGAAGGCGGGGTTGTTGGCCATGGCGGTGAAGCCCACTGCGCCCGTGCCCACATAGACCACCAGCGCCACCATGGCGCCAGCGGTGACGGAGCGGCGCTCGGCGGAGGGGATGAACATGCCCGCGCACAAAGGCACGAAGCTCGCGGTGATCAGCCCGTAGATGCCGTACTGCGCGAAGATGGCCACCGAACCCCCGGTGGGGTTGGCGAGCTGCTGCAGGGACAGCAGGGCGGTGATCACCGCGGTCACCGCGATGGACCCGCGACCCACCATCAGGGCCACACGGCCCCGCTGCTCGGGGGTGCGGTCAGGCATCAAGCGCTCGCCCAAGGGCACCAGGAACAGGTCCACCGAGACGATGGCCGAGATGGCCAGCACCAGCCCCTCGAGGGTGGAGATGCCTGCGCAGAGCAGCCCGATGGAGATGAGCACCTGCAGGGACGGGCCGAAGTGGCTGGCGATGTACAGGGGCACCACGGTGTCGATGCTGGTGGTCGCGGGGAGCTCGAGGCGAGCGAAGAGCCCCACCCACATCATCATCATGAAGACAGTGCCCACGACGATGGCCACCGCGAGGTAGCGCCGCACGTCCCGGTCGCTCTTTACGTACAGGGCCTTGCTCAGGATGTGCGGCTGGCAGACCAGGGCCAGGCCCACCAGGAAGTTGCACACGAAGACCTCGAAGAGGTTGCGGAAGTAGAGGCTGCCGGGGTTGGTGGCCTGGACCAACACCGGGTCCTGGGCCCGTAGGGCAGCGAAGAGCCCTTCGCCTTCCCACAAGGTGGGCAGGCCGGTGAAGATGAGCAGCAGCGCCACCACCAGCATGATGCCAGCCTGCACCGCGTTGGTGCTGGCGTGGGCGTTGGCGCCCCCCAGGGCCACGTAGCCGAAGACGAAGACGATGAGCGCCAGGGCAGGGAGCCAGGGGGGGAGACCCAGCAACATCCCCAGCACGTAGGCCAGGGCCACGACGATGAGCACGGCGTAGCTGATGAGGCCCAGGGATAGAACGCCGAAGCCCACCGAGAGCCCACGGCTGCCGAAGCGCGCCCCGATCCACTGGGGCACCGTCAGCGCGGCACCGCGCTCGCCCACCCGCCTAAAAGCGCTGGAGAACAGCACCAGGCCGGCGGTGATGCCCAAGGCTGCGGCCACACCGAAGCCCAGCAAGCCGGACAGGCCATAAGCGAACACCAGGCCGGGGTTGACCACGAAGGTGGCCACCGAGGTGAGCTGTGCGGCCAGGGCCAGGCCCACCACCCACGGGGACATCGTGCCGCCACCGGTGGCGAAGCTGGCCACACCCTGGGTGCGTCGCCATCCGCGCCAGGCCAGCGCCAGGGTGACCAAGACGTAGATGCCCAGGGCGCTCCAGGCGAGGATCAGCTTGTCCACGGGTCTACTCCTTACACGGAATTGTTGCTGCACAGCAATATGCTGCGCCGCACAAAGACTGTCAAGGGTGGCGACGGTGGAAAATGCTGCAGAGCAACAACGGGATGAAAGCTGATATAGTCCCCGAAAGTGAGGGTCTCACCATGAACAGGCTACCGCTGCTCTCGGTCACGTTGCTCTTTGCCTGCAAAGAACCCGTGGATGACACCGCGGCTCCACACCCGGTGGATCGTGATCACGATGGCTACACCATCGAAACCGACTGCGACGACGAAGATCCCGACGTGCATCCTGGCGCCGCCGAGGTCTGCAACGAGGTCGACGACGACTGCGACGGATACATCGACGACGACGATCTGGAGGTCGAAGGTCGCCTGACCTGGAGCCTCGACGCAGACCAGGATGGCTGGGGCACCACCGATCCCGCCCAGGTCGACGTCTTCTGCACCCCGCCCGACGGGGGCTGGGTGGCCGACAACACCGACTGCGACGATGCCGACCCCGCGGTCCACCCCGGCACCGCTGAGTCCTGCAACGACATCGACGACAACTGCAACGGCGAGACCGACGAGGGCTCCATCGGCAGCGACTGGTACCCCGACGCCGACGCCGACGGCTACGGCATCGACGGTGTGAGCACCACCGCCTGCAACCCGCCCGCGGGCACCGCTGCGGTCGATGGCGACTGCAACGACGAAGACCCGTCCGTGAACCCCGGCGCCACCGAGGCCTGCAACGAGGTCGACGACGACTGCGACACCGAGATTGACGAGGGCACCACCCCGGACACCTGGTACCGTGACAACGATGCCGACGGCTACGGCACCAGCAACGTCACCTCCGTCTCCTGCGGTCAACCCAGTGACTTCGCCGCCGTGGCGGGGGACTGCAACGATGAAGACCCAGCGGTGAACCCTGGTGCCAGCGAGCTGTGCAACCTCATCGACGACGACTGCGACAGCACCGTCGATGGCCCTGGCCTGGCAGCCTTCGTCAGCAACTATGCGGTGTGGAGCGATCTGAGCGCCACCCTGGCTGCCGGCACAGCCACCGCGGCCTATGCCTGGGAACCCAGCACTGGCGGCTCGCTCTACCTCTGCGAGGGCAGCTACCACCTGGCCATCAACGCCGCCACGGCCAACCTGGACGTGATCGGTGTGGGTGGCTCGGGGCTCGTGTCCATCACGGGCGACGGCGCCAGCCCAGTGATCACCGCCAGCACGACCTGCACCGCCATGACCCTTCAGGGGCTCACCATTCAGGGTGGTGCCGGCACGGATGGGGGCTGCATCGACGCTGGCACCCACGGACTGGATCTGGTGCTGTCCGACCTGGCCATCTCGGACTGCAGCGCCAGCGACAACGGCGGTGGGCTGTACCAGCAGGGGGGCACCATCGCCGCCACGGATGTGGCCATCTCATCCTGTGATGCCGGCGCCTATGGCGGCGGACTCTACCTCCGGGACCTGTCGGGCAGCATCACCACCGCCACCATCGAAGCCAACCAGTCCACCTACGGCGCTGGCCTGATGGTCCAGGACAGCGAGCTGCTGCTGGAAGACGCCGTGGTGATCGACAACCAGGCTGGTGACGCGGGAGCTGGCCTGTACGTCACCGGCTCCACCCTCGATCTCAGCGCCAGCGAGGTGGCGGGCAACGGCACCGCCAGCAGCAGCTCCGGCCGCGAGACGGGCGGCGGCGGGGTGTTCCTCAACGACAGCGCCACGCTCACCTGCTCCGGCTCCAGCTCCTTCGCGTTTGGCATCTTCCAGAACACGGCCGACCTGGGCGGCGGCGTGTTCATCTACGACAGCGGCAGCGTCTTGATCTCGGACCTCTGCGACTGGGGCAGCGCCACCGGCGACAACACCCCCGACGACGTGCTGCTGATGGTCGCCAAAGAAAGCTACGGCAGCTACGGCAGCGACCAGACCTTCACCTGCACCGCCAGTGGGTGCCTGTAGCGTCTAGCGCAGCAGGTCCAGGCGGGACTGTACGGCGGCGCGTTCTTCGTTGGCCAGGCCGTTGGCGCCCAGGGCGCGCTCGAGCAGCGTACGGGCTTGGTCGGGCTCGCTGGGCTGCAGGCAGTCGGACAGCGACACCAGCTGGGCGGGAGACGCGCCGGCGGCTGAGAGCAGAGCGCGGTGGTCCAGCGCCACGGTGCAGGGCTCGGTGCTGAGCTCGAGGGCCAAGCGGAGCACTTCGTCACGACGGTTGGCGTGGCCCGCCGCCAGGTAGTGCTGGGCTTCCTCGAGGGCTTGATCGGGCTGGCCGTGGTCGACCACCGACAGCATGTGCAGCACGCTCAAGTTGGCCCACGTGGCGTTGCCTTGTTTCGCGCGGTCCAGGCCGCGATGGATAACCTCGAGCACCTCGACGGGGTCGGCGCCCTGGTCCCGCAGCCGCTTGGCCCGTAGGGCCAGCATGTTGGGGGACTGGGAAGCGCAGCGATGCTGCTGGCCAGCGGTGAGCTGGACCCGTTCGCCGTCGCTGCAGGTGACCTCGACCTTGCCTCGCTCTACGCCCACGGTGGTCTGGGCATTCTCGCGCTCGACCGTGAAGCGGGTGCCGATGACCCTGACGGTGGCTTCCTCGGTGTGTACGGCCAGCTGGATGCCGCGGTCGGGCTCGACCTCGACGTCGAGCTTGCCCGTGATCCATTGAATGGAAGGGGACAGGGTGGTGCCGCCGAGCTCGCCGTAGCCACCGTGGTAGGCCAGGTGGACCCCGGGGAAGGGCGCCAAATCAGCAGGCTCGGCCTGAACCTCGAGCTTGGTGGCCAAGGTCTCGGGCTGATCCGAGAGCCCGTTGGCGACCACGAGGGTGAGCCCCAGCGCCGCGGCGCCGGCCATGGCGAGGGGAGCCACGTACGTCGGAAGGACGCGGCGGCGGGGTTGGCGATCAGGGATCGCTCCCAGGTGCGCCACCAGGCGTTGTTCCTGCAGCGAGCTGGGCTGATCGAGTCCCTGCAGCAGCGCGCGGCTGGCGCGGCCGTCGGGAACCCGCTCGAGGATGGCGTGCTGGAGGCGCGCTTCGGTGTGAGGGGTGGGCTCTTGGGCCCGCTCGAACATGTGCAGGAGCCAGCGTCGTTTGTTCATTGCTGCCTCTCGGATGCCAGGATGACGCCATCCCGGGCGGCTTCTTCGATGGGATCTTCGCTTCCGGAGGCATCGAGGCCCATAGCGGAAGCGATGTCGCTGAAGCGCAGGCGCGCACGGATGAGCCTGCTCTTGGCGGTGTTCAGGCGGATGCCGATGATGTCGGCCGCCTCGAGCATGGTGTGGCCTTGCAGATCACAGAGGATCAACACCTCACGGTGCTTCGGGGTGAGCCGGTCCAGGGCATCGGCGACACGGCGGGACAGCTCGGACTGCACCGCGGTGCGCTCAGGGCTGGGGCTGGTGTCGATGCGATCGGGGGTGACGCCGGGCAGCCAGCGACGGGACCAGGCGCTGCGCCGTTGATCCGCGAGCACTCGGCGGGTGATTCCAAAGAGCCACGATGGAAAGCGCTCGGGCTCCCGCAGGCTATCCAGGCGACGCCAGACCACCACGAAGACCTGCTGGGCGGCGTCTTCGGGGTCGATCTTGCTGCCCCCCATGAAGCTGCACCAGCGCAGGACCACGGGGCCCCAGGTGCCGGCCAGACGGGTCCAGGCGGCGGGGTCGCCCGCAGCGGCGCCAGCGACATCGGCGGGGTCCCAGTTGGGGTTGTTGGTGGCCATGGTGCACTTGGGTTCTGGTGTTCACATGCTCTGTGGGAGGAAGAGGCTCTTTGGATCCCACCGACGCCGTTGATGGTCAGCGTGCCATGCCATCGCAGTTGTTGTCGATACCGTCACCCACCACCTCCACCGCTTCGGGGTGAACGGATGAGTGCCGATCATCGCAGTCTCCGACGTTCTGGACCCAGGCACCCACGCCTCGCTCGGTGGCCAAGGACAGGCAGGTCTGAGGGCTACCGAAGCCGTCGCGATCGAAGTCGAGCCAATAGGTGTCGGGGCACTTGTGGGCGGTGGAGCAGCCGTCGGTGGTTCCGCAGCTGCGCCGATCGAAGGACACGGCGCAGTCGGTGTAGAAGCACAGGGGGTTGAACTGGGTGGTTCCCCTGGCCCGTGGGAGCTGGGCTTCACGGGCAGCGGGCCCCAGGGCATCGCCCAGCTGGATGCCGCCGGCGCCCCCGGTGGTGCTTGGGGAGGCTGCTGCGGTCACGGCATCCGTGGTGCCCCGGAGAGGGTCGGGGGCCCGTGCATCCAGCAGCTCGAAGCGGGGCAAGCTGGCCACACGGATGGAGCCGGTGGCATCGTCGCCCAGGGCCGGGCCCGGGGCGTCGTGTCGATCCGGCGTCAGCTTGCGCTTGCCGATGGGGTCAGTGGGCAGACGGGCAAGGGCGTGCTGTCCGCGCACCAGGGGCTCGAGCATCAGCACCGCCAGGGCGGCGACCTCTTCGCGCTCCGAGGCACTGGAAGGGCAGGGGACCGACTCGGTGAGCATGGCACCCCACGACGTGGCGACCTCGAGCTGGCAGCCGGGCTGCATGTCGGTCACCAGCCGCGCCCACGGTGGCTTCTCTGCGATGCCCACGCCCATGCCGATGCTCTGGAGCACCGGCTCCCAGGCGCCAGCCTGTTCGCCTTCGGGCAGCTCGAGCAGCATCTCCGCCCCCGCGAGGGGGGCGATGAGCAGCGCGAGGGTGCCGTACACCGCGGCGTGGCGCGTGGAAGCCATGCCACATCTATACCCGCGAAGCGTGGCCCCTCACAATGCCGCGGCCTCGCTAAAGCCGCAGGCCGCCGTCCACCTCGATGACCCGGCCGGTGAAGTAGTCGCACTCGAGCACGAAGCGCAGGGCCTGCCAGATCTCCTCGGGCTGCCCCAGTCGCCGCAGGGGCACGGGCTGCAGCACCTTTTCGAGCACCTCGGGACGCATGGAGTTCACCATGGGCGTCGCCACGTAGCCCGGAGCCACCGCGCCCACGCGCATGCCGTAGCGGGCCAGCTCTTTGGCCCACAGGGTGGTGTCTGCCACCAGCCCGGCCTTGGCGGCGCTGTAGTTGCTCTGGCCCATGTTTCCCGCGCGGGTCACGGAGCTGATGTTCACGGCCACCGCGGGCTTGATGTCGTGCTGTATGCAGCGGGTGGCGAACTCGCGCATGCACAGGAAGGGCCCGGTGAGGTTGACCGCCAGCACCTGATCCCACTTGCTCTTGGGCAAGGGGCGCAGCTCTCCGGTCTTGCGGTCCTTGCGGACCAGCAGGCCGTCGCGGATGATGCCGGCGTTGTTGACCAGCACGTTGACGTGGCCCATGGCGGCACAGGCTTCGTCGAACATGCGAGCCACATCGGCCTCGCTCGAGACATCGGCCACGGTGCCGGGGACGTCCAGGGCCGCAGAGGTGGCTGCGATGGCGTCGGGATCGACGTCGCAGAAGAACACCTTGGCGCCGCTGTCTCGGAGCTGCTCCACGAAGCAGCGACCCATGCCGTTGGCGCCGCCGGTGACCAGTGCGTGAACCTTGTCGAGTTGCATCGTTCGTTCCTCTATGAGGGCTTTTCGTCCCGGCGCCGGACCCACAGGGTCGCCAGCGCCAGCAGGGACGGGAAGAAGGGGAAAGCCAGGGTGCCGGGCTGACAGCCGCAGGAGCCGGTGCCGTCCTGCCCCGTGTCCTGGCCTTCGGGTGTGTCGCTGTCCTGTTGCCAGGCGCCGGTGTCGCCCGTGTCGCCCGTGTCGGGCAAGGCGCCAGGGTCGTCGGCCAAGGCGGCCTCGATCCATCCGATGCTGTCTTCGGCGACGTAGCGCTCGCCGAGGCTTTGCATCCAGCCGCTCTCCACCGGGGAGGCGGAGGCCTCGTCCAGCATCAGCTGTCCGGTGACAGGGCTGGCGTACAGCAGATCCAGGTGCCCCAGGTCTGCGGTGTGCTGCCCGGCCACCCGTGCGCCGCGACCGGTGAGGGTGGTACTCATCAGCGCGCTGTCGGTGAACAGCAGCCCGTCGCTGGGACCGCTGACCTCGCCCAGCACCAGCTTGGAGCTGGCCAGGCCCTGCAGATCGCTGTCGCTCAAGCCGTCGGGGAGCAGCCCCTGGCCCATGGCCTCGGACAACATGGATGCCCACTGCTCGGTGCCGGCGGTGCCGATGTCCAGCCACACCTGATCGAACCAGGTGGCCCACCAGGCCTCCCAGCCCGCGACCGTCAGGGGGTTCGAGCCAGCCAGCAGGTGGATCTCCACGGCGGGGTCAACGCCGTTGTCGCCGAGCTGATCCAGCAAGCCCCGGCCGTCGTCGTCGGAGGCGCTGGCCACCGCTGCGTCCAAGCCCTCGGACCAGCTCAGGAGGCCCAAGCCGCCGTAGTAGGTGGTCCACCAGTCGGGCTGCATGGCGTAGGTGCCCAGCCAGGGCAGGCTGCCAGGCAGCGGGTGGTCCTGGGCGCGCAGAAGCTGCCGCTGACCCGGGAAGAGATCACCGCCATCGGGGAGCAGGTCCTGCCGCTGCAGGTCGGTGTTGATGGCCGGGAGGGTGCTGCCCATGGGGTAGTGCACGCTCCAGGAGCTGGGGGCCACCGCGGCTTCGTCCTCGAGGCTGGAGAGGTTCATCACCGACCAGCGGTAGGGGGTGTCCAGGCCTCCCAGGGGGGTAGCCAGCAGCACCAGGCGCCTGACGTCGTCCCGGTAGCGGGTGCCCCGGGCGTCGTAGTCAGGGTCGCCCCAGCGGGCGTCCCCGTGGTTCGAGGCGTACATGGCGGCGGCGATGCCACCCTTCGAGTGTCCCACCAGGTCCACCCGCTCGGCGCCAGTGCGGTGGGTGATGCGGGCGATGGCGTCAGCCACCACCTCGGCCTGCATGTACAGATCGCCATGGGGGTGGGCGAAGCTGACGGCGTAGACCGGCCGACCCAGCCCATCCAGGTGGTGCGCCAGGGTGACGAAGGCTCGACTGGCGTTGTCGCCGGCGCCTGGGACCAACAGAATGGGGGTGCCGCTGGCGTGGCTCTCGTTGGTCCCCAAGTGCAGCAGGAAGCTACCCGAGTCCGGCTGGCTGGTGCCGAAGCAGGTGGCGATCCAAGGGGCCCAGTCCGCCTGCTCGGGCCAGGCCAGGGCCCAGTTGAACTCTTCTTGTGCGAACAGCACAGTATCCGGATCCCTGTGCCGCTCAATGGCGCTCCATAGCTGGGTCGCGCCGTCCTGAGTGCTCGCCTCTTGGCCCGTGAAACGCGCCTCGGGAGCCGCCGGATCGAAGTCGACGGTCCCGATGGCGGCGCTGATGAGCAGTAGGGCGAGCATTCGCGCTAGGCCTCGGCCTTCTCGGCGGGGAACAGCGTGTCCATCATCTTCTTGTTCAGCTCATTGGTGGCGGACATGGCCTGCTCGTAGTTCTTGCGGCTGGTCTCGAGGGCCTCGAGCACCACCTTCTCCATCTGCTTGCTCTGCTCGAGCTGACGCTCGGCGAGCTGGTTCTGGAGGGCGAACATCTCTTCGGTGAGATTGCGGGCGTTCTTGCGGGCGGCGTCCATCATGGTGGTCTCCTGTTGGGATGAGGGCACGGCTTCCTGCCGGCCACGATGAACATGTACCCGCCATGCTGCAGTGCGGCAAGGCGAAATTGTTGCGCTGCATCATTTCCTCTCATGCCGAGACGCTGCTGTCGGGGGATGACCGCCTGGGCCCCAGCCTGGCGTGGGGGATGCCAAGCCGCTACCATGGGTCATCGGAGGAACCCCATGGTCACCATCAAGAAGTACGGAAACCGCCGCCTATACGACACCAGCAGCTCCAGCTATATCAACCTCGAGCAGCTGGCGGAGATGATTCGAGGCGGGCAAGAGGTCTGTGTCGTGGACGCCAAGAGCGGCGAGGATCTCACCCGCGAGGTCTTGCTGCAGGTCGTCATGGAAGTGCTGCACGGCGGCGATCTATTCAGCAGCGCCATGCTGCAACGCATGATCCGTGCCACGGGAAACAACCCCTGGGCGCGCACGGTGCATCAGCAACTGCTCACCGGCTTTCAGGTATTGTCCAACCAGATCGACCAGGCCGAGCGCATGTTTCCCATGGGCTCCATGCCGGGGATGCCGGGGATGCCCGGGATGCCGGGTGCTGGCTCCCCCTTCGGCTTCCCCGGCGCCACCGCGACGCCTCCCGGCGCCACCGCAGCACCACCCAGCGCTGCGCCTCAGCCGCCACCTCCAGAACCGGAGCCCACGCCGCCCCCCGAGCCCATGCCGGAACCCACTCCCGCCACCACGGCGCCCGCCGATGGCGCCAAGGAACAACTCGACGATCTCCGGGCGCGCCTGGCGGATCTCGAGAAGCTGCTGAAGGGCTAGCCCGAGCCCGTGTCCAGCCAACTGATCAGCTCCGTGCTCGCCCTACTGGAGAGCGGGGTGGATCTGGCGGTCACGGGCTGTCTCATCGCGCTGCTGGTGCTGCACCGGGACAGCGTGAAGCTCCATTGGCGGCGGGGGCTGGTGGTGGGGCTGCTGGTGCTGGGGGTGGTGGTTCCCCAAAACCTCACGACCATCTTCTACATCTCCCCTGACCGCATGGTGGGCGATCTCGGCCCCCAGGGCCTCGAAGACATCATGGAGGGTGCCGTCCTGGCCGGTGTCATCGTCGGTTCAACGGTGGGTACCGCGATGCGGGTCATCTGGTACACGGTGCTCACCTGCGTGGTGGTGACGGAGTGGCAGCGCCTGCGCCCCGACGCTCCGCTGCTGGGCCAAGCCCTGCTGGCCCGGGTCCGGCCCCTGTCGCTGGCCTTTGGGCTGGGGCTGTTGGCCGGTGCGCTGTCGGCCTGGATCTTCGATCTCATCCAGGTGGACATGGGTCGAGCCATCGAGCTGCTACAAGCCTACTTCCCCGGTCTGGCCGAGTCGTCCGTCGGCACCCGGGTGCTGGTGGCCCTGCCCCTGGGGGTCTACGCGGCCCTGGTGGAAGAGCTGGTGTTCCGGGGCGCGCTGCTGGGCTTCCTGCTGCGGGTCGGGCGCGAGCAGCGCTGGGTGGTGGTGGCGGCCAGCGTGGCCACCTCCTTGGCCTGGGCATTGCTACACCTCTCCGTCACCGACATGCCCCTGATCAAGCTGACCCAGATCTTCCTCATCGGCCTGGGGCTGGCTGCCATCGCCCGCCGCTGGGGTATCGAAGCCGCCATCTTGGCCCACCTGGGGTTGAACCTGGCGGGCCTGGCGGGGATGTTGGTGCTGGGAGCCTAGCCGTCTACCCTTCATCCCCATCACAGTCGCTATCCAGGCCGTCCCCTGACGTCTCGGGGGCACCCGGGTACACGGCGTCGTCCAGGTCGTCGCAGTCACCGCTATCGGCGACGAATCCGTCAGGCTGGTCGCACTGCACCACCGTGTGGTCTGTGACGCCATAGCCATCGGCGTCGTAGTCGAGGTACCAGGTGGGGGCGTCTACAGCGTCGTCGTCGTTGGTCATCCCGTCGCAGTCGTGGTCGATGCCGTCGCAGTACTCGTCGGCACCTGGGTAGATGGTGGGATCGGTATCGTCGCAGTCACCCTCGCACTCGGCGACGCCGTCCGCGTCGGCATCCACCATGCCGCTGTCATCGTCGCAGTCGTGGTCCACGTCGTCGCACTGCTCATCTTCGCCAGGGTTCACGTCGTCTCGGGTGTCGTCGCAGTCGGTGTCGTCCGCGACGTAGCCGTTGAGCCGCACGCACTGCTGCTCGAATTCATCAGGGTCGCCGTAGCCGTCGAGATCAGCGTCGGCGTACCAATAGGTGTCGGGGTTGAGGGTGGGCTCGTCGTCGTCGCAGTCGCCGCCCACGTCCACGAAGCCGTTGGATTGGCTGCACCCCATTGCCAAAGAGTGATCGGCCCCGTAGCCGTCGCTGTCGCCGTCGTAGTACCAGGCCGATGCGTCCAGGGCGTCTGACTCGTCGATCTCCCCATCGCAGTCGTTGTCGATGTCGTCGCAGACTTCATCGCTGGGGACGCAGTCGTCCGCCGCGGTGTCGTCTTTGGTGTCCTCGCCGCAGCCGGCCAGGCTCAGACTGGTGAACACCCCCACCGAGGTGAAGAAACATAGCGTGCTTTTCATGTCGACCTCCCAGCCGACAGGGTAGCACCGACATATGCGCTTCGCCTTCAGCGCCGCCCCGTCCCATCCCGATGCGTCTGCCCCAGCTCGATGACCCCGTCCAGCAGGGCGTCGTCCAACACCGGGCCCTCGACACAGCAGCGCACCCCCGAACCATCCATGCAGCACTGGCCGCAGATACCCAGGCCGCACTTCATGTAGCGCTCCATGGACAGCTGCACGGGGAGCTCGAGCTCCGCCGCCACCCGACGCACACCCACGAGCATCACCTCGGGGCCGCAGGCGCACAGGGTGGTGTCGCTGGTCATGGGCAGGTCACGTAGCAGGTCGGTGACGAAGCCGTGGTGGCCCAGGGAGCCGTCGTCTGTGGCGAAGCGGGCGCCCAGGCGCTCGAAGTCAGCCACGAAGACGTGCTCGTCCTTGCTGCGAGCACCCAGCAGGATGGGCGCCGACCGCCCAGCGCGCTCCAGCTGCCGGGCCAGGAAGCGGATGGGGGCGATGCCGATGCCGCCGCCCAACAGCACCGCAGGGCCAGGGACATCGAAGGCCGACCCGTAGGGGCCCCTCACGCCCAGCTTGTCACCGGGCTCGAGGGACATCATGGCGCGGGAGAAGGGGCCCAGGGCCTTGACGGTCAGCTCGAGCTCCCCGTCGTGCTGCTCGGAGATGCTGAAGGGCTTCTCGCCCAGCCCCGGCAGCCAGGCGAAGACGAACTGGCCGGGTAGCGAGGTAGGGAAGGGGGCGGGGAGCACGAAGCTCTTTGTGTCGGGGCCGTGATCAATGATGCGCAGGATGGGCAGGGCGACGTGGCCCATGGTGGGGATCTCAGACATGGGCCACCCCGATGATCTCGGTGATCGATGTGCAGCCCTCGTGCTCCAGCCAGGCCTCTAGCTCATGGTTCAGGTCGTCCAACAAGCCGGCACCCCGGCGCCACAAGCCTGTACCCACGCCCACCGCCGTGGCCCCAGCCATGAGGATCTGCAGGGCGCCGTCCAGGGTCTCCACACCGCCGGTTCCGATGATGGGCAGGTCGCAGGCACGACGGATGTCCCAGACAGCCTTGACCGCCAAGGGAAGGATGGCGGGCCCGGAGACCCCGCCGATGGTGTTGGTCAGCACCGGCGTACGGAAGCCAGGCTCGATGACGATACCCGGACCGATGGTGTTGATGGCTGTCAGCGCCGTGGCACCCGCGTCTTGGCAAGCCCGGGCCATGACCGCCAGGGACGGGCAGTGGAAGGAAAGCTTGGTGGCAACCGGAATGCCCCCGGCGGCCTCAACCACGGCCCGGGTGATCTCGGCGGTGGCCACAGGGTCGGCCGAAAACGGCACGCCGAACTCGGAGCTGACGTTGGGGCAGCTGACGTTCACCTCGATCAGGTGAGGCCTGGCCTTGACCAGCTCTGCCGTGACCCGGGCGAACTCCTCGGGGTCGGCTCCGAACACCGAGCCGATGATGGGGGCGTCGCAGCGCCCCCTGAAGGCCTCGATCTCGCCCGCCATGAAGGCAGCGCCGGGACCGGACAGGCCCACGGCATTGAGCAGCCCATGCTCGAAGGGTGCCACCACAGGGTTGGCGTGGCCCCTACGGGGATCCCACGCCACGGACTTGGTGGTCACGGCTCCGGCCCCCCTGTCAACGGCGTAGGCCATGGACGAAGCGGACACACCGAGGATGCCCGAGGCGAGCACAAAGGGGCGCTCGAGCGGGACCCCGGCGAGGGAGATGGCGAGGCTGGGAGGGCTCATGGAGACTCCGGGTGCTGGGGTGGACGCCGTGAGGTTCCTATCGCCTGGCGCGGAGGACGGCATCGGGCGGGACCTCAGCGGAGCCCTGACGTGGCTGGGGCTGTGGTCAGCATTCTGGAACCCTGGGTGGGGTGCTGGTACGACACAGGTCCGGAACATCACCACAGTCTCCGGCCATCAGGACGGCCTCGTTGCACTGGTGCTATCGTTCGATAGACGAATGCGGCACTACGAGGATTTCTCCATGTTCAGCCCTGTCGTGGGTATCAGGTTTCTCGCGTTGCTCGCTCTGGTGTGCGCTTGCCAGCCGCGGCAGGAAGCCAGTAGCGAACCAGGGGCCTTCGTGGGCTCTTGCGCCGCGGCGTTGCCTTGCTCGGGAAACGTGACCATCAGGGGTGAGAACACCCTGGCCGCTGCCCAGATGTGCACGACCATTTCTGGCTATCTGGTGGTGGACTCCCCCTCGGAGATCGAACTTCCGTGCCTTGCGGCGGTGGCAGGGGGCTTGGATGTGGACAGCGACATCGAGCAACTCGACCTGCCTGCACTGCGCTCGGTGGACGACAGGACGCGGATCGAAAACAACACTGTGCTGGAAGACCTGGAAGGTCTCGCCGTCCTCCAGAATATCTCTGGTGGCCTCGTCATCCTACATAACGACGCGCTCATCGACCTCGGGGGTCTGGCCGCGCTGGCCCGTGTGGGTGGTGAGTTCAATATTGGACACAACAAAAGCATGTCATCGCTGGGCCGGCTCCCGGAGCTCGAAGTCGTCGGCGGTGACCTGCTCATCTGTGGCAATGATGCCCTGAGCACACTCGGAGATATGCCTGTCCTGAAGACTGTCTACGGTGGGCTGACCATCGACTCCAACCACGCTCTGACCTCCCTGGACGGTCTCTCCGGACTGGAAGTCGTGCACGGCGACCTGATCGTTGAGGAGAACCCTGGACTCACCAGCTTTGGAGATCCCAGCGTGCTGACCCAGGTCGGAGGCTCCTTGGAGATCTTCCGGAACGAGCAACTCGCCTCGCTGGAAGGCCTCGACAGGCTGCAGTCGATCGGCTGGAACCTGTGGGTGGAGGACAATCCTGAACTCACCGATCTCGCCTCGCTGTCTGCCCTCGAGTCCATCGGCGGTGCGCTCGTTGTCGAGAACAACGACGCCCTCACCAGCCTCGTGGGCCTGCGTGGGTTGGCGAGCCTGGGGCACATGGAGCTGATCGACAACATCGCCCTCACCAGCCTGCAAGGGTTGTCCCCCGCTGCGACACTCACCGGATCCCTTTGGCTCGCGTCCCTTCCCAGCCTCCACGACCTCTCCGGCTTGCCGCCCATCACCATGCTGAACGGGGATCTCCATGTTTGGGATAATGCCGCCCTCGAGAGCTTCGCTGGGCTGGAACAGCTCGGGTCGGTCGGCGCCTGTCTCAGCATCATCGGCAATCCATCGCTGACGAGCGTCGATGGCCTCGACGGGCTCTCGAACGTCATGGGGTACCTCGACATCACGGACAACGAGACACTGCGGAGCCTGGAAGGGCTCGCGGGCCTCTCTCTCGTTGGAGAGCGCTTGACGATCAGCCAGAACCCAGTCCTATCCAGCCTACTGGGTCTCGAGTCACTCACAAGCGTGGACGGCCACGTCTACGTCCAGAACAACGCCTCCCTGACCTCTACGTCAGAACTCACAGGGCTGCGCCACGTTGGAAGCGATCTCAACATCACGGACAATTCCGCCCTGCGAGACGTCGACCTGCCCGCGCTCGAGGTCGTGGGGCGTGATCTCAACATTTACGACAACCCCTACCTCTGCCAGGCCGAGGCCGAGGCCCTCGCTGCCAGAATCCAGGTGAGCCGAGAGGCTTCTATCCATGACAACGGCAGCGCTCGAACCGACTGCGACTGAATGACGTCGCGGCCCTGGAGAGCGGCGCGGGTTTCGGCGTCGAACGACACGACCTCTCCCACGAAAGCCCGCGTGGCGCCCTTGACCACCGCGGCACCTTCGGTGCACCCATGGCAATAGGGGCTCGCAGCGACGGCGCTGGGCAGGAGTACCAGGGTCAGGAACACCAGCCCGGGTAGCCAGCCGCGAGTGCTCACCGCTTGCAGCCCTTGCGCCACGCCGAACGGGGCAGCACAAACTCCATGTCCCGCAAGCGGAACACCCGCTCGCAGAACCCACAGCGGAACTTGAGGGCCTTGGTGTCCACCGCCATGAAGCGTGTGGTGACCGCAGCTTCGGTGTTGGTCACGCAGTTGGGGTTGCGACACCGGCCCAGCCCAACGATCTTGCGCGGAGGCTGCAGCACGATGCGCGCGGTGACCTCGAAGCCCTCGACCCGCTTGATGGTGACCCCGGGGGAGACCAGGGCGATCTGCTCGAGCACGGTGTCCGGCAGCCGATGATCGTGGACCTTGACCATGTCCTTGCGGCCCTGCTTGGTGCTGCCGTAGTTGAGCCCCAGGCTGACCATGGCTTTCTCGAGCCCTGGGTGGGCGTGGATGATCTCCACGATGCGTGGGCCCAGCCCCGCGGGGATGTGGTCGATGACCACGCCTGACTCGATCTTGGGGATGTACAGGTGTTGGTGGGTCTGGTTCACAGGGTCACCCCCAGGTGATGCATCAACACAGCCTGACGCATGATCATCCCGTTACGAACCTGCTCGAAGTAGCCGGCGTGGGGAGTAGCATCGACGTCGGGCTTGATCTCGTTGACCCGTGGCAGTGGATGGAGGACCTTCATGTGGGGCCTCGCACCCTCGAGCATGGCGGCGTCGAGCTCGAAGACGTTCTTGACCTTCTGGTACTCCACGCTGTCGGCGAAGCGCTCCCGCTGGATGCGGGTGACGTAGAGCACATCGCAGTTCTTGACCGCCGCGGCGAGGTCGTCGGTCTCCACGAAGGACTGGCGACGGCCGTCTTCGTCGTACTTGAGGTAGGACGGCACCCGCAGGCTCTCGGGGGAGCACAGCAGGAACTCGTTGCCCTCGAACATCATCAGGGTCTTGAGCAGCGAGTAGACCGTGCGTGAGTAGCGCAGATCCCCCGCCAGGCAGATCTTGAGGTTGTGAACCCGCCCAAAAAACTTCTGGATGGTGTACATGTCCAGCAAGGTCTGGGTGGGATGCTGGTTGGTGCCGTCGCCGGCGTTGAGCACCGGCAGGCGGCTGGCTTCCGCCGCCAGGCGGGCGGTACCTTCCTGGGCGTGTCGGATGACCATGATGTCGGCGTAGTTCTCGACCGTGTGCACCGTGTCCAGAAAGCTCTCGCCCTTCTTGACCGACGTGGTGGATACATCGGAGAACCCCATCACATCACCGCCCAGGCGGCGCATGGCCGCCTCGAAGGACAGCTTGGTGCGGGTGGAGGGCTCGAAGAACATCTCGAGCAGGATGTACCCCCGCAGGATGTCCATCTTGTCGCGCCGGGGCACCGCCTCGATGGCTGCGGCCTGGGCCAGGTAGCGCTCGATGTCGCCCCGGGTCAGGTCGTTGATGCTGATGAGGTCCCGCTTCATACGATGGACTCCAGCAGGGCCTGCTGCTGGCTGACCCACGCGGCCGGGTCTTCCGCGCCCAGCAGGGCACGGCCCACGATGACGTGGTGGTGCTGGAAGAACGGGAAGCGAGCGGGGTCGCCCCCCTGCCTGCCGTAGCCCGGGCTGTAGACCTCCATGTCGGAGGTCACACCGGCGGCAGCGGCGGCGGCCTGGGCGATGTCGGGCTTGGTCAGTGGCATCACGAAGGCCCGCACGCCGGCTTCGCGGGCGATGCTGTACATGCGCTCGGGGGCCGCGTCCAGCAGGAAGCCGCCTTCGGCGTCGAGGTAGCCCGGGTGGGTCATGGCGCCGCCCACGATGACCTTGCGGTCGCGCTCATGCAGGGCCTCGATCCAGGCCCGCAGGGTGACGGGGCCGGCCTGGGGGAAGAGGATCACCTCGTCGATGCCGGCGTTGGCCATGACCGACGCGAAGAGCTTGCCGGTGGCGGGGATGTCCGTGGCGGCTTTCTGGTGGTCGTAGATGACCGGCTTGTCGCTGTGCTTGCGGATGAGCTCGACGGCCTTGGGGAGGCCGTGGGTCAGCCCCACCGAGAAGCCCAGCTTGTAGCCGTGTACGAAGGGGTGGTCCGCCAGGGCGGAGACGACCCGCTCCATGGCATCGAGATCAAGGACGTCCAGGGCAGGGACGATACTCCAGCGCTTGCTCATGCTCCCTCCTCGTAGAAGCGAAGGACGGACCCGACGTGGGCCGGGTCGTTGCGGGCCAGCCAGTCCACCAGGAAGGGCAGGTCCACGATGGATGTCATGGGGGGCAGGCTGGGGTCGAGCGCGACCCCGCGGGGGCGCCGGTCCACGGCCACCAGGATGCCGATGGGGGTGACGCCGAAGCTCTCAGCCAGCATCTTCACTGCTTCTACCTTGGTGCCGCCGGAGCTGTACACGTCATCGATGACCACCACACGGTCGCCGTCCACGGGGGTCTTACCGACATAGGAACCGCCCTCACCGTGGGCCTTACGTTCCTTGCGGTCGTAGAAGAATGGAAGGTCTTTACGCTGCTCGAGGCTGGCGGCCTGAGCGATGGCGCTGACCATGACGATGCCCTTGTAGGCCGGGCCGAACAGGTGGTTGCACAGGGGAAAGTCCTGCTCGAGGGCCGTGGCCATGAGCGTACCGAGGCCGGCGAGCTGGTCGCCCCTGGCCACGTCGCCCAGGTTCACGAAGAAGGGGGACTTGCCCCCAGCCTTGAGGGTGAAGTCACCGAAGCGCAGGGCTCCGGCGTCGACGAGCAGGCGAACGAGATCGTCCTGGTAGCTCATGGTGTGTAGACCTCTTGCGCGCCCGTGGCGCCAGTGAAACGTCCGTTGTCATAAGCGACGACCCCGTTGACGATGGTGGCGCGCACGCGCCAGGCCAGCGGGACCGTAGAGAAGGGGGTGAGCCCGGCCTTGGTGACCACGGCGGGGAAGGGGGTGTCGGGGGCGTGCTCCACCAGCACCAGGTCGGCGGCGTTGCCATCGATGATGCCGTTCCGGCCGGGGATGTCGTAGCAGTGGGCGGCAGCGGCGCAGGCGATGCGGGTGAGCTCGCGATCGTCGTACCAGCCCTGATCCCGTCCGTGCAGCATCAGGGGCCAGAGCCACTCGATACCCGCGATGCCCGACGGCGGGGTGTCCGGCAGGGCGTTCTCGACCGGGGCATGGGGGGCATGGTCGGTGGCGATGAAGTCGATGAAGCCCCGCTGCAGGCCATCGCGGAGGGCTTCGCGATCCAGACTGCTGCGGATGGGCGGGTTGCACTTGAGCTCGCCCCCTCGAGCGATCTGGTCTTCGCTGGTGAACAGCAGGTAGTGGGGGCAGGTCTCGCCGTGTACGTCGAAACGATCGGCCTTCATGCGCGCAAGCCAGGTGACCTCGTCGATGGTGGCGGCGTGCAGGATGATGACCCTGGGACGCTCGCCGGGTTCGAGCTGCCGCAAGGCCCACTCGATCTTGCTCAGGGCGCCCTGGATGGAGCCCCGGGGGCGGTGCACGTGGTGGGCGATGTTCCGCATGTCGAAGGGGCCATCGCAGAAGCAGGTGTCGTCTTCGGCGTGGATGGCCACCACGGGCCAGACCCGGAACAGGGCCAGGAGATCCTCGGGGCTGTTGACCCCTGGGTGGGCGGAAGACTTGGCCATGTAGACCTTGAGCCCACAGACGCCAGGGACGATGGCGATGGCGACCCCAGGATCGCCGTGCCGAGGCGACGCCTGCAGGAACAGGCCCCAGTTCACCAGGCTCTTGCGACGGAAACGATCCCGCTTGGTCTCGAGTCGCGCTGCGGTGGAGGTAGGCGGGGCGTTGTTGGGCATGGCCAGAACGGTGGTGACGCCACCGGCCAAGGCGGCCCGGGTGCCGTTGCGCACGCCTTCTTTATAGATCTGACCGGGCTCGCGCAGGTGCACGTGGGGGTCCACGATGCCCGGCAGCACGAGCTTGCCGGCGGCGTCGAGGGTGTCGTCGGTGGCGGGGGCGATGGCGCCGGGGAGCAGCTGGAGCTGGCCATCCACGACGTCGATGACGCCGTCGGTCCAGACACCGTCGGGGGCCAGCCAACGGGCGTTGATGATGCGCATGTTCACTCCCATTCGATGGTTCCCGGAGGCTTGGTGGTGACGTCGTACAGAAGCATCCCCGCGCCGGGGACCGCAGAGACCGCCTGGACCACCCGCCGGAGCAGCGCGGGTTCCATGCGGTAGAAGTCAGCGGTCATGGCGTCGCGGGAGCAGACCGGCCGCAACACGAAGGCCTGACAGCTATCCGCGTCGAACAGGGGCAAGGCCACCACGGGCATCTGCCAGATCTGCATGCAGTGGGCGGTCAGCTCGTGGGTGACGTGGTCCACCTTGCGCAGCAGGTCCATGCCGGGTCGGGTCAGGAAGGTGGGTCGCAGGGCGAGGTCCGTGGGGTCACCGCCGCCGGGCACGAACACCGCTCGGTTGAGGCTGCGGAAGCGGTTGACCAGCTCTGCGGCGCAGGTCTGGATGGCTTCCCAGTCGGGGTCCCGGGCGTCTGGGTACCAGATGGCGGCGGGGTGTTCGTAGGTGCGGGCGTCACCCTGGACACCCACCGAACGCACCGGCAGCACCGCGGCGCACATGCCGTGGCGGGCCGCCAGGGCGGAAAGGTCGGCGGCGTCAGCGTCGTAGCCTGCCGGTGGCGCAGCCTGATCGCTGCACAGGGCGCGGATGGCCAGGGCCGGTCCCGGGAAGGGGTGGCGGTCCACCAGGTGGTCGGGCAGGCCCAGCTCGCGGCCCACATCGCGGACCTCGTGTTTGTACAGGTCCAACAGGGGTTCCACCACCCGGCCTGCTTCGATGAGCGCTTGGATCTCGCTGACCCGGTTGTGGTGGGTCTTGATGGTGGCGGCGTTGGCGGTGGCGCCGGACTCGATGCTGTCGGGATAGATAGTGCCCTGAGCCAGCAGCCAGTCGTCGCCAAAGTCGAGCTGCCTGACCTCGTCGTTGACCACGTCCACGAACAGCCTGCCGATGATGTGGCGCTTGCGCTCGGGCTCGACCACGCCGCTGAGCTCCCGGAAGTACCGCTGCTCGGCTTCAGCAAGGCGCAGGTTCTCGAAGCCCAGATCGGCCAGGAAGTCCATGATCTGAGCCGACTCGCCCAGGCGCATGAAGCCGGTGTCCACGTGCAGGGATTGGATCCGCTCCGGGCCCAGGGCCCGGATGAGCAGGGCCAGGGTGACCAGGGAGTCAACCCCGCCGCTCACCAGCAGGAACACGTCCCGGTCGCCCACCTGCTGGCGGGCCTGCTGCACCAGCAGCTCGGTGTAGCTGCCGGGTTCCCAGTCGCGCCGCTGGGTGCAGCGGGACAGGAAGTTGTCCAGGATGGCTTCACCGTGCTGCGT
>Ga0307987_1000265_pt1 | contig 32248 bp, 24 predicted proteins | sample EllFjometagen181_FD_203157 | JGI IMG/M metagenome (GOLD analysis project Ga0307987, IMG submission 203157) | Marine microbial communities from Ellis Fjord, Antarctic Ocean - #181 | ecosystem: Environmental > Aquatic > Marine > Unclassified | place: Southern Ocean | collected 2014-10-08 | reverse complement strand
ACAATCCCCTCGAGCCCCGCGTGGTCAATGTGCTGCGCAGCAGCTTCGAGCGCGGCCGCATCGACTGCACCATCCGCCGGGTAGGCCCCGAGGGTCCCAACACCGTGCGCTCCGACCTGCGCTTGGCAGAGGCCACCTGGCAGGCCATGCGCGAAGTGGCCCGCCACCTGCAAGTGGACGAGTCCCTGATCACCCTCAACCACGTGCTGGCCCAGCCCGGCGTGCTCAATGTCACCGAAACCGAGCACGACGTCTCCCACGAGTGGGAGTTGGTGGAACCCGCCCTGCTGGGCGCCGCCGAACACCTCGCCACCATGCGGGGTCGCGAGGGTCGAGCGCTCAAGCGCGACCTGCAGCAGCACCTCGGTGAGCTCATGCGTCACCTCGACACCATGAGCGACCTGACCGCCGGCATCACCGCCCACCTCCACCGCCGCCTCGAAGAGCGCCTGCAGGCTTTGCTGAAAGACAAGGTCGACGCCACCCGCCTGGCCCAGGAAGCCGCCATCCTGGCCGACAAGGCCGACATCAACGAAGAGGTGGCCAGGCTCGCCAGCCACGGTGATCAGTTCCGAGAACTGCTGGCCGCCAGCGAACCGGTGGGCCGCAAGATGGAGTTCCTGATCCAGGAGATGCACCGGGAGGTCAACACCGTCGGCTCCAAGGCCATCGGCGAGCACGCCAGCCGCACCGTGGTGCAGATGAAGTCCGCCCTCGAAAAACTCCGTGAACAAGCGGCGAATGTAGAATAGCACCGACGTTCGTGCTGACGGCACATGCACGCCGCAGCACAACACCGCCCTGGGGTAGTGTCGCGAAAACGCAAGAGGTTATATGGGGCGGCCCCGCTCATCCAGAGGCCCCATGACCCTCGACCTCAGCCGCTGGGAGAAGCCTGACAAGGGCGTGCTCTTCGTGGTCACCGGCTCATCCGGCACGGGTAAGACCACCCTGGTCCACGCTGCCCTCGCGCACGTCCCCCACATCACCTTTTCGGTCTCCGCCACCACCCGTCCCCCCCGCAAGGGCGAGCGCGACGGCACTGACTACCACTTTCTGGATGGCGAACGCTACACCGAGTTGATGCAGCAGGGCGCGTTCCTCGAGCACGCCACGGTCTACGGCAACGGCTACGGCACCCTGCGCGAACCCGTCGAACAAGCCGTGGCCGCCGGCACCAGCATCGTGCTGGACATCGACACCCAGGGCGCAGCCCAGGTGCGGGCCTCCTGGCCCGGCGCCGTGTCCATCTTCGTGCTGCCTCCCAGTGTGGCCGTGTTGGATGAGCGCCTGCGAGCCAGGGCCACGGACCCCGAGCCGGTCATCCAACGCCGAGTGCGAGAAGCCGGCCTACAGCTGAGCGAGTGCGGCCACTTCGACTACCTGGTGGTCAATGATGAGCTGCCCGCAGCCATCGACCAGTTCCAGGCCGTACTGGTCGCCGAGCTCCTGCGCCGCAGCCGCCGGCAAGGGTGGGTGGAGCGCTTCGAAGGCACAGGCACCACCGGCACCACCCGGTGACCCCCGCCACCGAGCACGAACCAGGATGAAGAAACCCCGCCTTTGTCACCGATTACTGTGCACTAGGCCACAAACCGGGCTTGTGTCGGAAGCCACGGCGCTCCTATGCTGTTCCGCTAAGTGCGCGGCCCAACGTCCGTGGTCGCTACGGTTGTGAGATGACGGTCCGGCTCAACGACATCCTCGACTCCGTCAGCAAGTACGCGCCCGACGCGGACCTGGACCTCATCATGCGGGCGTACATGTACGCCGCCAAGATGCACGCGGGCCAGAAACGCAAGAGCGGGGAGCCCTACCTGATCCACCCCATCGCCGTGGCTGGGATTCTGGCCGAGGTGCAGATGGATGTGGACACCATCGCCACGGCGCTGCTGCACGACACCATCGAAGACTGCCTCACCACCCGCGAGGAGCTCGAGGCCCTGTTCGGCCCCACCGTGGGCGAGCTGGTCAGCGGTGTGACCAAGATCGGAAAGCTGCAGTTCCGCAGCAAGGCGGAAGCCCAGGCCGAGAACTTCCGAAAGATGGTCCTGGCCATGGCCCAGGACGTGCGCGTCGTCATCGTCAAGCTGGCCGACCGCGTACACAACATGTCCACCCTCGAGCACATGAAGCCCGAGGCCCAGCGCCGCATCGCCGAAGAAACCGAAGAGATCTACGCGCCCATCGCCAACCGGCTGGGCCTGCACCGCATCAAGGAGCAGTTGCTGGATCTCTGCCTGCTCTACCTCCACCCCGAGGTCCACAAAGAGCTCACCGAACAGGTGGCGGCCACCGCCGAAGAGCGCGAGCTGTACATCCGCCGCACCACCGATCTATTGGCCGACCGGCTGCACAACCGCAGCCTGGAGTGCGAGGTCTACGGTCGAGCCAAGAGCCTCCCCAGCATCCACCGCAAGATGGTGGAGCAGCGCCTGGAGTTCGACCAGGTGCACGATCTGCTGGCATTCCGGGTGCTCGTACCGGACATCCAGACCTGCTACGCCGCGCTGGGCACTATCCATGGCCAGTTCAAGCCGGTGCCGGACAAGATCAAGGACTACATCGCGATGCCCAAGGTCAATGGGTATCAGTCGCTGCACACCACCGTGATCGGCCCCGAACACCAGCGCATCGAGCTGCAGATCCGCACCCACCACATGCACCAGGTGGCCGAGAACGGCATCGCCGCCCACTGGCGCTACAAGGAAGGCCACCTCGATCTCGACCCCAAGAGCATCGAGACCCTCGAGAAGCTGCGAGAGCTGTTCGAAGCTGCCCACGAAGTCCAGGACAGCAACGAGTTCCTGGCGACCGCCAAGTCCGGCCTGTTCGCCGACTCGGTCTATGTGTTCACGCCCGCCATGGAAGTGCGCTCCTTCCCCGCCGGCGCCACGGTGCTCGACTTCGCCTACGCCATCCACACCGACCTGGGCAACACCTGCACCGGAGCCAAGGTGGACCGGCGCATGGTGGCCCTGCGACACGAACTGGTGAGCGGCGAGCGCCTCGAGATCATCACCAAGAAGGACCAGACCCCCAGCCGCGACTGGCTCGACATCGCCAAGACCGGCCGAGCCCTGGCCAAGATCCGCAAAGCCCTGCGCGACAACGAGCTCGAGCAGGGCATCGAGATGGGCCGCAACCTGTTGGTGGGCGAGCTCAAGCGCCACGGCCGCACCATCTCCAAGCTGGCCAAGGAGGGTAAGGTCAAGGCCGTCCTCAGGAGCCACAGCTTCAAGGACACCGATCAGCTCTTCCTGGCCCTCGCCCGGGGCCAGACGCCCCTGGCCAAGGTGGTAAAAGAGCTCCTCCCCGAGGTGGACTGGACCCCGGCCACCCAGGAGAAGAACGGCATCGCGGCCTTCCTCGAGCGCATCCGCGGCCGCTCAGCGAGCCCGGTCCGCATCGCTGGCGAGAGCGACATGCTGGTCACCTACGCCGGCTGCTGTACGCCGCTGCCCGGCGAGCACGTCACCGGCTACATCACCCGCGGCCGCGGCATCACTGTGCACCTTTCCAAGTGCCCCCAGCTGCTCAACCTCGAAGAAGAGCGCCGGGTGCCAGTGGAGTGGGATCGCGGGGTCAAGACCCACCACACCGGCGAGCTGCAGATCGTCTGCGCCAACCGCATGGGCCTGCTGGCCAACATCTCAGGGACCTGCGAGAAGACCGGCATCAACATCACCCGGGCCGCCGCCGACCCCATCGACGGCGATCAGAGCCAGATTCGTATCGAGGTCTCGGTCCGAGACATCAGCGAGCTGAACAAGCTGATCAGCAACCTCGAGAAGATCCGAGGCGTCATCTCGGTGGACCGGGTGAGGGCCTAACCCTGGCCCACCGTCCGCCACGGGTCCTGGTGTCCGCCTGCCTCATGGGCATGCGCTGTCGCTACGACGGTGCTCACAAGCGCTACGACGGCATCGAGGACGCACTGGCCGGATGCGAGCCGGTGCCCGTATGCCCCGAGCAAGCCGGGGGGCTGAGCACTCCCCGGGTGCCCTGCGAGCTGCGCGGGGGAGACGGCGCCTCGGTGTGGGCCAGCGACGCTTCGGTGGTGGACCGCGATGGTGTGGACCGCAGCGCAGCCTTCCGTGAAGGCGCGCAGGCTAGCCTCGCGCGAGCCCCTGGCGCCGCGTTGGCCCTCCTCAAGTCGGGCTCGCCATCCTGCGGCGTACACCGGACATGGATCGATGGCGAGAAGGTACCGGGGCGAGGCGTGTTCGCAGCGCTGCTTCACGAGCATGGCATCCCTGCGAAAACAGAGCAGGATCTGTAGCGATAGCGCTAACCGGATTGGCTAGTCCAGCGGGTCTGGATCCGAACCATCCTCGTTGGGCATCGCCCCCTGACAGAACGCCGGCTCCGACCACATGTCGGCCTCGTCCGCGATGGTGACCGCGAAGTCGTACCAGGTGTTGAGGGCGGGGTTGCCCTGGGACGAGATGGACAGGTTCAGCCCCAGGGTGAAGCTGTCGCAGCGCCCGGAGCTGATGGCCGCCTGGCCCTGGACGAAGGCCGAGCCCGAGGTGTCCACCGTGCCATCCAGCACGTCGTCCCACCACATGCGGTAGCTCACGAAGCTCATGTCGCCGTCGACGTCGTCGGCCTGCAGCTCGAAGACCATGGCCGGGAAGCTCTGGCCCTGCTCGTCTTCGTGCAGCCCGTCGGCTGAGGCCGTGAGGCTGGTGATGACCGGCGCGACGCCGGCGCAGTCCACCGCCGTGTCGCCCGTGTCGCCTCCCTTGGGGATGGGGGGCGGCTCGCCCTCTTCCACCTCAGGCTGACAGCCCAGGACCAGGAGCAGGAGTGACGACGGCAGAATGTACAGGTTCATGGTGAATCCCGGGATGGACGCAGGCCGGTCGGCATTGTAGCATCCTCGGAAGTCACGCTCGCTCTCACCACCACGCAGGAGCCGCCTTGCCAAGGACGCCACCCACCTGGCTGTACAACCTGCTCCGCGCCAACCTGGGCAGCGTGCGCAAGGTGTACATGCGGGGCAACCGCATCGTGCGGCGCGGCGACTTCGCCCAGCACGACCAGACCGTGTTGTTGTTGCATGGCTTTTTCCAGACCCGCGCGGTCTGGGAGGTCATGGAGGATCGCCTGCGCTACGACGGCTACGGCGTGTTCAGCTTCGATCTCGGGGGCCTGTTCTACCGCTTCAACACCCGGCGAACCGACACCCTGGCCGAGCGCATCGCCGACAAGATCGAGCGGGTGTGCGAGCGCTACGATCTGGACCGCTTCCACATCATCGGCCACTCCCAGGGCGGCCTGGTGGCACGACACTACATCCAGCGGTACGGCGGCCACCGACGGGCCAAGTCCCTGACCACCATAGGAACGCCCCACCACGGCACCCCCACCGCCATCCTCGGGGTCTACCTCATGGCAGGCGGCCTGCTGTCGGCCACCCCCTGGGAGCTCCTTCCGGGCTCCCGCTTCCTCGAGCGCTTGTCGCGGGACGCGTTCCCGCCGGACATCCCTCTCACCAGCATCTACAGCAAGCACGATCTGGTCAGCCCCTACCCGTTCTCCATCCTCCGGCCAGGCGCCGGGGATACCTCCATGAAGAACGTCCAGATCAAGGGCGTGGGCCACACCGAGCTCACCCACGACGCCGGCGTCTACCGCCTGGTGCGCGCGCAGCTCGAGCAGGCCTCAGAGCTATGGAGACAGCGCGAGGGCTGACGGGCGCCAGCCGTGCCCGTCAACCCGCGAGCTGCGCTCGAGGTGGACGGTACCCGTAGCCGCGCGGGATAGCGCGCCTACTCGGCGGCGGGATCAGCGGCGGGGGGACCGGCCGACTCTGTAGGAGCGGCCGTGGCAGTGCCGTCGGTGTTCAGGCAGCAGCGGAAGCCCAGGGAGCCTTCCGAGAAGCCGGAGTTCTCATCCACCGAGAAGGCGCAGCGGGTGCCCCGCACAGGGTTGGAGCGCAGACCGCCCTTGACCATCTTGCGGTTGCCGTTCTTGGGGTCCTCGGTAGAGGTCCACTCGCGCAGGCCGCTGGAGAGGTCGTAGACGCCGTAGGAAGACGCGCAGTCCTTACGATCGCCCAGGGTGTAGTCGCCGGACACCTCGGCGCCACAGGCCTCGTTGAAGTCGTCTGAGTAGGCGTAGATCGTGTTGCCTGGGCCCTTGCAGGACTTCTCCCACTCGTCGGCGGAGCACAGGCGCTTGCCGATGGCTCCGCAGGCGTCGGCGGCCTTGTCGAGGGTGACGCGCACCGCAGGCTTGGCGCCAGGCTTGTTGGGGAACTCGTAGCGGTCAATGAAGAACGAGGGGACCTTGATGACCTTGCGGAGAGGTTCGGAGGACGTGGCCACGCCCGTAGCCTCGGAGCCGTAGCGACCGGCCACGAAGGTGCCGCCGGGAACGTAGAGCATCTCGGGATGCTTCTTGCCCATGGCGATCATCAGCGCGTCTTCGGGAGGCGGATTCTGGGTCTGGACCGTGCGGCGGACCATGTCGTCCTGCTTGCGGGCATCAGCCACGGGGTCGGGCTTGTCCGAGGTGAGCACCCAAGCGCCCACGCCCACGGCGACCACGATGGCCACACCCAGGCCCATCAGGATGTTGCGGAAGCTCACCTGGGCCTTGCCGGACTGCATCTCCAGCGAGAAGGAGCGCTGGATGTCGTTGATCATGTCCCGGGAGGAGGGGTAGCGATCTTCGGGATTGTGGGCCAGGCCGATCTCGACGATGTCGTCCACGTGCTCGGGCAGATCGTCCCGCAGCTGGGTGGGGGACAGGTAGGTGCCCATGGGGCGCTGACCGCAGATGAGCTCGTAGAGCATCACGCCGGTGGAATAGATGTCCGCCTGCGGGCCGCACTCGGCGTCGAAGCCGGTGAGCTCGGGAGCCAGGTAGGGGGCTTCTTCGCGGTTGACGAAGGCGTCGGCTTCCTGGGAAGGGTTGAGGACCCCGGCCAGGCCGGTGCCGGTGATCTTGACCGTGCGGATGACCTTGGCGTTAGCGGCCGGGCCGATGCGCTTGGTGTGGACCAGCACGTTTTCGGGCTTGAGGTTGCGGTGGATGATGCCGGCGTTGTGTGCGACCTCGACCGCCTCGAGCACCGAGATGGCCAGCTGGCAGGCTTCCTGCAACGAGAAGGCCTTGCCTTCGGCCACGTAGGCATCGACAATTTCCCGGAGGGACTCGGACGCGAAGTATTCTTCCGTGTGGTAGATGTAATCGCCGTGAACGCCGAGCTCGCCGTAGCGGGTGAGCATCTCGTGGCGAACGCCGCGGGCCCGCTCGAAGAGCTGGCGCAGACGCTCACGATCCTTCTGATCGGCAACGAGGTTTGGCCGCAGGAAGCGGATGACGAGCTCTTTGCCCGAGGCGATGTGCTTGGCCAAGTAGGTCCACGCGGACAGGCCCTCGCCAAGGAAGCGAAGGATCTCGTACTTTTTGGCGATCACGTCACCGGTGGCGAACTTCTGGGTGGTCTGCTCGTTCACGGATGCTCCACGCGGGTCCGAAGAAAATAAAGGGGAAACGTCGGGCGGAGACTATCACATCGAGACCCGCTCGTTCAACGTTGAGAGCGCTGTGAGGGGCATCCCCGATGACAGCGGATAGGCTTGACGAATGAGCCGAACCGACACAGCGGTGATCGCCGAGATCCATGTGGACGATCTCGCCCTCGAGGCAGGGGCGAACTGGCAGGACGCCAGGCGGCTCGTCGCCACCATCGCAGAGCTCGCCAACGGCGCGGGCGCCCGGCTCAGCTTTCGCTTTCGCCGCGCATTTTCCGAAGAGGCCGCACGCTTCGGTGCCCTGGGGCCGCTGGCCGAACTCGAGGCGGCGGGCCACGAGGTTGGCACCCACGCCCACGGTCGGGGGCTGCGCGACGCCCAGCGTGCGGTGAGCGCCTGCGGCGTCGCCAACCGTGCCGCCACTCCCGGGATGGTCCAGGCGGGTGATCGTGTGGGCCGCATCTGGCAGCAGTCCGCCAGCCTGGGCTTCGCTTGGATCACCGATCACCCTCCCCACAAGGTCTGGGCCTATGGGGGCATCCTCCCGTGGAGGCCCGGCCCGCGCTTCCGACCGGACGAGCCACCGCTGGGCCCGGTGATGATCGAGACCAGCGCGGACCCATTCGCCTGGGGCCTGCTGCGGCGGAGCGGCCGCCAGGTGGTCCACGAGCACCGCCTGGGGTCTGAGCAGTTCGGGATCCTCGAGGACCTGTTCGACACCCACCACCCCACCCTACCTCCCACGGCGACGCCGTATTTCTCCTTTGCTCTACACGAGCACAACCTCTGCGCTGCCGGCTCGCTGCAGCCGCGGCCCCAGGCCCTCGATGCCCTCGATGCCTTCCTCCGCGCCCACCGGGTGGTCCCCTCCGGCGAGCTGGTCGACACCCTCACCGAGCCTCCTCTGATACACGCCATCCCGGAACACCGGGGCCTGAGCTTCGCCCGCCGCGTGCGCATGGCCACCCGGCCTGCCCGCCGAAAGCTCAGGGGGCGCTCCACCCTGGGGCCCGGCCCCTTCTCGGTGCCCTCGGGTCCGCGACGCCTCCACGCCGTGTGGCTAGGCCCCACCGAACCCCGCGGGGTCCTGCTGCTGTCCCACGCCGGCCTCCAAGGCGGGACCCGCTCGCTGCTGCGCCCCTTCGGGCTCGACCCAGCCGCCCTCACCGCCCGCGGCCTGGCGGTGGTGGCCTACGACCGCAGCGGCACCGGCCGCAGCCCCGCCACCCTCGCCCTGACCCCCGGCGGCGCTGTGCATGTCCGGGACTTCCGGGCGATACTGCGGGCGGTGAGAGCCCGGCTGGATGCCGGCGTGGCCCTGGGGGTGCTGTCCTTCTCGAGCGCCATCATCCCCGTGCTGAGATGCGGGGAGCCCTTCGACTTCCTGCTGGATGGTGAAGCTCCCGCCGATCGCTGGAGCCTGCGCCCGCCCCGGGGAGCCGACGCGCCAAAGGACCCGGCCCTGGCGGCCCTGGATATGAACAGCGACGAGGCATGGCGAGGCCGGGAACCGGCACAGCTGCTAGCGGACCTGGGCTGCCCCTACCACCGCCTCCAGGCGGAGCTCGACCACGTGCACGGCCGCATGAGCACCCACGCCCAGATCATGCTCGAGGCGGCTCGAGCTGCAGGGCTGCCCAGGGTTCGAGCCAACGGCGCCGAGACGCTGCGCCTGCTCCCCGGCCGCCTGCACGCCCACGGCCGGCGCATCGAGCGCTGGATCGCGGAGGACTTCGACCAAGCCCTGGACTAGGTCTTGGACTAGGTCTTGGACCAGGCCTTGGACTATGCGCCCTTGTCGAGCAGCCGGACCAGCTCGTCCACCACCATGCCCTCGAGCCCGCCATCGCGGGGAGCCGCGGCCTGCTCGCGTTTCTCGGCGAGCTGGGACTGGATTTCATCCAGGGAGCTCAGGGGTGCCCGGGTGACCCGCAGCATGCGCAGAGGCGCCGGATCGCCGGGGGCGGCGGGGACAGGGGGACGTCGGCCATCGGGACCGGGAAGATCAGCGCTGGGCAGATCCTTGCGGGCCACCGCTGCCGGCGGGCCTCCGTAGCGGGACAGGCCCAAGCGGCGAAGCTTCACGGCTTCTTCGGGGGGGAGGTTGCGCACCCCACCCAAGCCGTGGGCGCTCTGCAGGATCAGCGCGGTGTGCTCCATGGTCTCGAGGCGACAGAAAGCCTCGAGCACGCTGCGACCCACGGTGAGGGCGCCGTGGGTGTCCATCAGGATGGCGTCGTAGTCGCCAACGTAGCTGCCGATCTGCTCGGCCAGCTCGGTGGTGCCGGTGGTGACATAGGGCGCGGTGGGGATGGTTCCCAGGGTGAGCACCACCTCGGGCAACACACAGCGATCCATACTCACCGACGCAATGGTGAAGGCCACGCACAGCGGCGGATGGGCATGGATCACGGCCTGAACGTCCGGGCGCTCCCGGTAGCAGGCGAGGTGCATGAAGATCTCGGAGGTGGGGCGTCCCTCGCCCCGCTTGACCGACCCGTCGGGCCGCACCAGCAGGATGTCCTGATCCGTCAGGAAGCCCTTGTGGCAACCCGCCCGGGTGCACAGCACATCCCCAGAGGGCAGGCGGGCGCTGAGGTTGCCGTCCATGGCCACCAGCAGGCGGCGTTCGTAGGTGAGCCGCCCAAAGCGGACCAGCTCTGCGCGGAGCTCGTGCTCGGTGATCATCATGGTCTCAGTCGCCCTGGTCGCGGACGGGGGTGAAGCTGTACTCGAGCATCTCCACCGGGTCGGCGCCGTCGTTCATCAGGTGGATGCGGCCCTGGACCGGAGTGCCGATCTCGCTCCAGGTGTCGCCGGTGAGGTAGCCACAGACGCCGATCAGCAGGACCGCACGGCTGCCAGGGCTCAGGGTGGGCAGCTCGATGATGCCGTCCTGATCGTCATAGCCCTCGAGGCAGAGGCGCTCCTTGTCGTAGCTCGGTAGCCAGATGTTCAGGTCCTCGACCCCGTCGTTGTAGAGGTCGACCTGGCGCTGGTCGTGGCCGTGCAGAGGGGTGGTGACCTGGAAGTCCACTTCACCCCACTCGATGAGCGGAGGGTCCACCGTGAGCTTGCCCTCTTCGGGAGCGCAGGCCACCGCCAGGGGCGGCAGGGTGAGCAGGGTCAGCAGCGCGGAGCACCTCATGGCTACGTCTCCTGGGCCATCCAGGCCCACTCATGACAGCATCGGTATAGCACCTCGGCGCGCTCCCGCAGAAGCAAGGTCCAGCTTGCCTCGGGCACCAAGCAGCGCAGCTGCCACAGCTCCAGGCTCATGCGGGCCAGCAGCCAGGCCGGATCCGGCGGCGCCTCGAGGGGCAGGCTCAGGGCCGCGTACCAGCCCTCGGGCCCCCGAAACACCCGGGCGAGCCAGGTACCCACGGGAACGAGCCCCGGCGACGGGCCGCAGCAGTCCGGGATGAGCTGGACCAGGCCTTCGGGCATCAGCAGGGGCTTCATGGGCAGCAGGGGCCGGAGCTCTCCCGGGGCGTCCACCGCCCAGATCATGGCCGGGGCCCGGTCGATGGCTCGGAGGGCTGCGCGCTCGTGATCGGTGCCACCACGGCGGTCCTTGGCCCAGCGATCGAAGGGGCGCACCCGCGGCGCCATGTAGGGGGAGAAGGCCATCACCCCTGCAGCCACGCGACGAGCGCGACGCCCCGGTCGTTCATCCACCAGCGGGCCAAGCACCCGCTCGGCCGAGGACAGGCCCATGTCCGGTACGGTGTTCTCGGCCAGATCCGCCAGCCAGGCATCGCAGGGCACCAGCGGCGCCACCGGCAGACGCTGCAGGGGCACACGCTCCCACGGAGGCTCGGGTTCAACCACACCGGCGGCGCTGGCCGCGGCCCGCAGGCTGGGGTCTCGAGGGGACAGCCGCCCTCGGAGAACGAGAGCATGCAGGCGAATCAACTCACCCTGCAGCGGATCATCATGGGGAGGCACAGGGCACAACTCGTCGCCACTGTAGGGTGCGCCGGCCACCTGCAGCAGAGGCCAGGTCTCATCTGGCGGCGGGATCACGGCTCGGCCTGGTAGCGCCGGGCGGCCTCGACGAGGGTGCGGTGGATCTCGTCCCGCAGATCCAACGGTTCGAGCACCTCGGCGTCGGCCGCATAGCCCAGAATCCACTGCTTGAGCTCAGGGGTCACCGCGCAGCGCAGCAACACCTCCACCGACCCATCGGGGCGCTCCATGATGCCCTGGGACCGGTGCCACTGTCGCTCGCGGATATACTCGGCGACACCAGGACTGAAGCGCACCAGCACGGTGCGGCGCTCACCCACGGTGATGCCGTAGGCATCGCGCACGAAAGCCTGAGGGTCCCAGTCCTCGGGCCGCTCGAACTTCTCCCTGCGACGGCGGGTGAAGTCCTGGAAGCGCTCCACCGCGAAGGTCTTGACGCGGTCTTCCTCGGCATCCCGCGCGAACAGGTAGAGCCCCTGCCGGTAGGTGGCCAGGGTGAGGGGCTCCAGCACGTACTCCCGCGGATTGCCCCGAGCCGCGCGGTAGGTGGCGTCGGCGACGTTGGTGTAAAGCAAGGCGCTGAGGATCTCGTCCACCACCTCGCCTTGCTCTCGGTAGTCCTTGGCGTGCTCCGGCACAGCCAGGAAGGTGTTGTCGAACTGCTGCACCACATCGGCATTGCCACGGCTCATGGTGGGCTGCAGCCGGTCGATGGCCTGGTTGAGGTCCTCGGCGAAGCCCGTGCCCTCGAGGAAGTTGAACAAGGTGCGACCGAAGCGCAGGGAGATCATCTCCCCCAGGTTGAGCTGGACGCCGGCACGCCGGTAGTTGGGGTCGAGGTACACGGTGCGCTCGTCCCCGCGGCATTCCTCACACACCGGCAGGCCGAGATCCCTCAAGTCAGAGATGTAGCGCCGCAGGGATCGGGGATCCAGATCGAAGGCCGACTCGAGCTCGCGCACACGGATGCCGCCTCTCCGCTGCATCCATTCCACCAACCGGACCATCTTCTGGCCTTTGTTGAGTCCCGAGCTGTCGCTCATTCCAGAACCCCTTTTTCCGCACTTATTGGAAAGGCGGACAGTTTTTGGCTCAGTCAGTGGGCATTCTATCTTCGTGCCCGGCACGCGCCAGCCACACCGCCCCGGACCCGGCAGTACCACCCCCCTTTCTCCGTGTTCTTCCGAATGTCCGAGTGGCTGGCGCGTCGCCTTCGGTTCCAGCCTCCGGAACCACAGCGCTGGGAGGTACCATGAATCCCCTCACTATCGACCTCATCGCCACCATCCTGACTTCGGTTGCAGCCCTGGCTTGCGGAGGCCTGGCGGTCTGGGTCCTGCCCTGGTCCGAGAAAGACTGGGAACCCAGAGCCCTCCCGGCCAAGCGCGGCGCCGATCTCCCCCGCGGCCCCGACCCAGCCGCTCGGGCCGTCCACGCATCGTTCGTTCCGTAGGCTGCGATGGCCTGTTAAAGGCGGCACCTTCGCGAAGGAGCCGCCATGTCCCACTACGATCCCAACATCATCGAGCCCAAGTGGCAGCAGCACTGGAAGGACACCCACGCCTTCCGCGCGGTCGAGGACCCCAACAAGCCCAAGTACTACGCCCTGGGCATGTTCCCCTACCCCTCGGGATCGGGCCTGCACGTCGGCCATCCCCTCAGCTACACGGCCCTGGACATCGTGGCCCGCTACAAGCGCGCCTGCGGCTTCTCGGTGCTCAATCCCATGGGCTTCGACAGCTTCGGCCTGCCCGCCGAACGCGCCGCCATGCGCGAAGGCCGGCACCCCGCCGATATCACCCGCGACAACATCGCCTTCTTCACCAAGCAGCTGGACCGCCTGGGCTTCTCCTACGACTGGGAGCGCCGGGTGGTCACGTCCCAGCCGGACTTCTACCGCTGGACCCAGTGGATGTTCCTCAAGATGATCGAGCTGGACCTGGCCTACATGGCCGAGGTGCCGGTGTACTGGTGCCAGGCCCAGGGCACGGTCTTGGCCAACGAGGAAGTGGCCGACGGCAAGTACATCGAGACCGGCGAGCCGGTAGAGCGCCGCATGATGCGCCAGTGGATGCTGCGCATCACCGCCTACGCCCAGCGCCTGCTGGACGACCTCGACGGCCTGGACTGGCCCGAGTCCACCAAAGAAATGCAGCGCAACTGGATCGGTCGCTCCGAAGGCGCCATGGTCACCTTCGCGGTGGCCGACCACGACGGCCTGGACTTCGAGGTCTTCACCACCCGCCCCGACACCCTCTTCGGCGCCACCTGGTGCGTGCTGGCCCCCGAGCACGCCCTGGTAGAGCGCATCACCCCCGCCGATAGGCTGGCCGACGTGCAGGCCTACGTGCGCCAGGCCACCCAGCGCTCGGATCTCGACCGCCAGGTCGCGGCGGAGCGCGAGAAGACCGGCGTGTTCAGCGGCGCCTACGCGGTGAACCCCGTCAACGGTGATCGCGTCCCCATCTGGATCGCCGACTACGTGCTGGCCAGCTACGGTACCGGCGCCATCATGGCCGTGCCCGCCCACGACGAGCGCGACCACGCCTTCGCCAAGAAGTTCGATCTGCCCATCATCGAGGTCATCTCCGGCGGCGATGACGTGCAGGCGAAGGCCTACACCGGCGACGGCGTCGCCGTGAACTCCCCCATCTTCGATGGCCAGGGCGTCGCCGAAGCCAAGCGCACCATCTCCGCCTGGCTCGAGGAACGCAAGCTGGGCTACGCCAAGATCCAGTACAAACTCCGCGACTGGCTGTTCAGCCGCCAGCGCTACTGGGGCGAGCCCTTCCCCATCGTGCACAGCCCCGACGGCAAGGTCCTGCCTATCCCCTACGGCGACCTGCCCCTCACCCTGCCCCAGGTCACCGAGTACCGGCCCACCGACGACGGCCAGCCTCCCCTGGCGCGGGCCACCGACTGGGTCACCGTGGAACACGACGGCCAGATCTGCGAGCGCGAGACCAACTCCATGCCCCAGTGGGCCGGCTCCTGCTGGTACTGGCTCCGCTACATGGACCCCAAGAACACCGAGCTCCCTGTGGGCGCCGAAGCCGAGCGCTACTGGGGTCCTGTGGACCTCTACATCGGCGGCAAAGAGCACGCGGTCACCCACCTGCTGTACTCCCGCTTCTGGCACAAGGTGCTCTACGACCTGGGCCTGGTGCACACCAAGGAGCCCTTCAAAAAGCTGTTCCATCAGGGCATGATCCTGGCGTACAACTTCCGGGACAGCGGGGGGAAGTACTACACGCCGGAGCAGTGCGAGCATCGTCCGGGCGAGACGATCGACATCGTCTCTACCTGGAACGGGCAGACCCTCCAGACCGACTGGTACGCTGGCGATGTGCCTGTGGAACGCAAACTCGGCAAGATGGGCAAGTCCCGCATGAACAGCGTGGATCCCCTCGATGTCATCGAGAACCACGGAGCCGACGCCCTGCGCATGTACGAGATGTTCATGGGGCCCCTCGAGCAGCTCAAGGACTGGCAGACCAGCGGCGTCAAGGGCCTGTCCACCTTCCTGGCCCGTACCTGGCGCCTGGTGGTGGACCAGAACACCGGCGAACAGTCCAGCATGGTCACCGACCAGCCCATGGATCGAGAGCTGAAGAAGTCCCTGCACCTGGCCATCAAGGAGTGCACCGAGGGCATCGACGAGCTTCGGTTCAACACCCCGGTCTCCAAGATGATGGAGTTGGTCAACACGGCCACCCAGAAGCGCAGCGCGCCCATGGAGATGCTCCAGCCCTTCCTGCAGATCCTGCAGCCCTACGCCCCCCACATCGCCGCTGAGCTGTGGGACCGCCTGGGCTTCGAGGGCGACGTCTCCCTCGCGCCTTGGCCCGCCTGGGACCCCAAAGCCCTGGTGGAAGACACTGTGCAGCTGGGCGTACAGGTCAACGGCAAGGTCCGCGGGCAGCTCGCTATGGCCAAGGACACCCCAGAGCCCGAGGTCATCGCCGCGGCCCTCGAGCTCCCCAACGTGCAGCGCCACCTCGAGGGTATGCAGCTCTTCAAGTCCATGGTGCGTGGGCGTCTGGTGATCCTCGTCGTGAAGCCCGCCAAGAAGTAGCGAGGCCCGACGGACGCAGGGGAGCAGTTCACCTGCTCCCGCAGATGGGTCGCTTTCGGGAGCACATGAAGTGCTCTCTGTGTGCTCTACCGTCAGGGCGAGAATGATATTGACGCGTCAAGATTCATTCCGTGATAAAACCTGAGCAGCGCTCCGCCATCCCTTCCCAGGGGTGCGTCCCCCCTCCGCTGCCAGGCCCGCCATGACCACCGCCATCGATCCCTTCCATCCCCTCCTGCGCCTGATGGACCGCTATCGCCAGGACGTGCATCACCTGCGCCCTGGCGCTGTCGACGGCAGCTTCCAAGGCGCCGAGGAGCACCTGGGTCAGGAACTCCCCCCCAGCCTCACGACCTTCCTCGAGCGCTGGAACGGCGCGGTGCTGTTCCGCGGTGTGCTCCGCCTGCGCAGCTCAGCCGAGCTGGCCCCGGCCCACCAGGACCACCCCAACGTGATCCTCTTCGCTGACGGCCCCAAAGAGGGTGACCGCTGGGCCTTTGTGAAGACCGACACGGGGCACGTCTTCGGACGCTGGCGAGAGGATGACGATCAAGGCTGCTCTCTCGATCCCCAGTACCTGACCTACCACCGCTGGTTGATGGGCATGCTGCAGATCCTCGAGCAAGCCCCCAAGACCGAGGAACAGCGGGAAGAGCTCCGCCTCACCTGCGATCCCAAGAATCCCTTCCTGCTCCTGCGCCGGGCCGAGGGCCTCATCGCGGCGGGCGACCCATCCAAGGCCACCGCCTGCCTGCGTCAGGCCACGGTCTCGGACCCGGCCCTGCTTCCCGCTTGGCAGCGCCTGGGCGACGTGCTCTCCGGACAGGAACCGGGCGAGGCTCGCTTCGCCTACATCAAGGCCCTTCGCGCGGTGCGCCTGCCGGTGCCCTACCCTGGCGCCCCCACCGCCGACCCGGATCTCATCACCTCCCTAAGCGCCCTGTTCGACCCGTCGGACCCCGGCTGGGAGCGCGAACTGCGGGATCTATTGGAAGAGCGCGTCACCGACGCCCGCTCCCCTGAGGTCCTGGCCCTGGTGGAAGCCGCCGGCCTGGCCTATGCCCGTGTCTTCCTGTCCCGCGGAGAGCGGCAGGACGCCGCCGAGGTGCTCGAAGGGCTGGTGAGGCGTGGCAGCGCCTTCGCCTGCCAGGGGCTATTTCCCGATCTCCGCCTACTGCTGGCCCGGCTCGAGACCGAGCTGGGTCACCACAATCAGGCCGAAGAGAGCCTGCGCCCCCTCGAGCGCTACGGCAACCCACTGGTTCAGGCCAAGGCCCGCCTGGCGCTGGGCCGTGTGGTGGTTGCCCGCCAGGAACCCTGGGCCGAAGAGATCCTGGAAGAAGCCCTGCAGGGCCTGCACGACCCCGAAGAACAGAGCCAGGCATGGCTGCTTTTGGCCGAGCGCCACCTGCTGTTGGACAGACCGGATCAGGCCGCCGGCTGCCTGGACCAGGCCAAAGCGCTGCTACACGCCACGGGCAACCAAGCCCAGCGCGCGCACCACGCCATGCTCAGCGGCGACCTTCTGCGCCAACGCGGCACCCCCGACCAGGCGATGGTGGCCTATGGCGAGGCCGAGCAGATCGCCCAGAAGGGCGCCGACCACGAGCTCCGCTGGAGGCTGGCGCTGCGCGCCGGCGACCTGGCCGGGCTCCAAGGTGATCTCGACAGCGCCAAGGCCGCGTGGGCCGGAGCCGAAGCCGGCTTCGAACGACTGAATCTACCCATCCGACGGGGCTGGGCGCTGCTGCGCCTGGGTCGCCATGGTGACCGAGAGGCCCTGCGCCTGGCCGGCAAGGCCTTCGAGGCCGCAGATCTCGCCGCGGGGGTTGCGGCGGTGGACGCCGCGCGTGGCCGACCCCAGCACAGCCTGACCTGGCACATCGACCGCGCCAGCGAGCACGCCCGGGTGCGGGCCGAAGCCCAACGCGCCAAGCCGCCCCTCGAGCGCGCCGACGCCGATCGTCCGGAGCGCCGCCTGGGCGCCCATCAGGTGGCAGTGGCCGCCTGCGAAGCCGCGGTGGTGGACGCCCTGGCCACCGAGATCAACCAGGTGGCGAGGGGCCTCGAGTCGGCCACCCTGCGCGCCGGTGACCCTCGACTGGCCCGCTACGTGGCCGCGCTGGATCTTCTGGCCCACCACCGCAGCTACGAAGCGGCACGGGCCCTGCTGGACCACCTCTCCAACGCCTTCATCCCCGGACTACCAGGCCGGGCCATCGAGAGCGCCCTGGCGCGCAGCCCCAACGCCGCCTTGGTGGACGGACTGCTCGAGACCCTCGAGGAAGCCCAGGATCCGGTCGCCATCTCCCGCGCCGCAGAGGTGCTGGGCTGGCGCCGCGAGCGCGCCGCCACCGAGAGGCTGATCCAACTGGCCCGAGACGACAGCGCCAAGGGCGTGCAGCGCGCTGCCATCATGGCCCTGGGCCGGGTGGGCTGCGCAGAGGCCATCGACGACATCGCCGCCGCCCTCGATGTACCCGAGCTGGGCGAGTCAGCCTCTATCGCCCTGCTGCTGCTGGGCGATCGCCGCGGTGTGAACTACCACGCCCAGCTGCTGGGTCGCGGGGACACCACCCGTGGCGCCTCTCCCGGCGAGATCGTGGGCCGCTACGGTGATCCCTCGTTCCTGCTGCTGCTCAAGGGCTCGGTGGCCCGGGACGAAGAGGTAGCCCGGGGCGCCCTGATGGGGCTGGGCTACCTGGGCGACCCCCGCGCTGCGGAGCTGCTGGTGGACAGCACCGCACGCCCCGAGGCCCGGGTCGCTGCCGTGGCCACCAGCGCCTTGGAGATCCTCACAGGGCACCACGAGCACCCCGAGGTGCCGGACCTACGGCTGCGCTGGAAGAAGGCCTGGGCTCGCATGGAAAAAGCGTTCATCCCCGGGGTCCGCTACCGCTACGGTCGTAAGCTCGACCCCGGCGTGCTGGTGGAGCGCCTGGCCGCCGACGAGCTGCTCACCCGCCGCTCGGCCTACGACGAGCTGGTGATCACCACCGGCGTCCACCTTCCCTTCGACGCCGACGGCGCCTGGCGCCTACAGGTCCACCACCGCATCTGCTGGGAGCGCTGGTGGCTGGACAACCGCGACGACTTCGCACCGGGCGCGTGGACCTTCCACGGCAACACGGTGAGCTGACGACGGCTACACCCCCGGCTGAGAAGGCTCTTCTTCGTCCGGCTCCGTCGGCGCGATGGGCACGGGCAGACCCAAAGCGAGCTGTGGGGTGCGCGGGCTGGAAGGGTCCTCGATGTCGGCGTCGGTGAACTGTTCGGGATCATCGAGGGGCACGTCGCTCAAGGACTCGAAGGCCCCCGGAGGCAGATCGTGCTGCATCAGGCCCGTCAGCGCGATGCCAGCACTCTCCATGCCCTCGCGCTGCAACAGACGGATCTGACGCTCCATCACCATCACCAGCCGTCGGTTCTGCCGCAGCTCCACCCGCAGCGCCTCGTTGTGCTTGTTCAGCGTGGTGAGCTGGGTGACCATCGCGTTTTCGCCCGGAGCCACCATCTGCTGCAGCTCGATGAGCTGGTTGCGGAAGTAGTCCCGCTCGCTGGAGACAGCCCGGAAGCGGGCCCGCAGCTCGTACTCGCTGGACTCCATCAAGATCTGCTCGAGCTCGATCACGCGGGCGCTCAGCTGCTCCTCGCTCTTGCGTAGCTGGTTGATGACATGAAGGTTGACCACCAGCCGTCGGTGCAGTTGCTTGAGCTCGGCCTGCGAATCCTGCATGGCGCGATCGAGCTCTGGCAGCGCTTCGCGGGCCAGCTCGGGACGGCGCCCCAGGGGGAGGTGCCGATGGGCCAGCGATAGCAGCTCCACCGAGCGCATCTCGTGCTCGTCGAGCTCACGGCGCGCCATGTCGAGCTGGACGACCAGCAGGCGCACCTGGCCTCGATAGCGCTGGATCAGAGCGACCCACACGGCGCTGATGACCATGACGCCGAACAGGGCCGACAGCAGCAGGTTGAGGAGCTGATCCAAGGAAGCTCACACGGTGGGCTGGATGGGAAGGGCACGCCCACAGGGTGCACCCCACCAGACTACCACCCCTGCGGGCCGCGGATCAGACGATGCGCAGCTTGTAGGGGTTGAGGTCCTTCTTGGCGGCCGCGCCGTCCCTGGCGTTTTCGGCCTTCTCGAGCCATTCTTCGAAGACCTTGTTGCCGGGCTCGAACTGGATCGCGAAGCGGATCTGCATGACCGCTCCGCGGAAGTCGCCGTCACCCCAGCACTTGAGGGCCATCTTGAAGTACTTCTCGCCCTGGGGGGTCTTGGCCGCGAGCTCGGGGTTGTTCTTGGCCGCGGCTTCCTTGTCGGCCTTGGAGCGCCCGTCGGCACTCAGGCGCAGGTTGCCTTCGGCCAGCCCCATGTCGTAGCGCGAGCGGATGTCGGGGTCCTTGAGGTTGCGGTAGGCTTCATTGGCCAGACGGAAGATGTCGTTGGCCTTGGCCTTGAGGTCCTCATCGGTCAGCCGCGCCAGCCGATCGGGGTGCAGCTTACGGGACACAGTGCGGAAGGCCGGGTCGACGTCTGCCTGCGGGGCGTCACGGTCCAGGAGTAGGATCTTGTAGTAGTCGAGCTCTTCGATGAGCTCGTGCAAGGTCTCCAGCTCCACTCTGGTCTTGATCATCGGGTCCATGCCGCTGCCTCCGTGGGCTGAGTGTAGCACCCGCAGGCGCGCCTGGGGCGTTGCCTATCTGCGGTCGAGTTCAATGCGCATGTCGCGCTTGACGCCAGACTCCGGATCCTTGGCGATGACCTGAACGATACCGTCGGCATCGATCTCGAAGGTGATCTCCACCCGCACCTCGTGGCGCGGGGCCTGGCGCAGCCCGTCGAGGACAAACTCGCCCAGGGACTCGTTCTGGTCCACCTTTCTGGACTCGCCCTGGTAGACGGTCACGCGCACTTCGGTCTGGCTGTCGAAGGCCGGGTGGAAGTACTTGGTCTGCTCGGTGGGGATCGCCGAGTTGCGCGGGATGATGGTCTCGACGTAGCCGCCCACGGTGCCCACGCCGAGGGAGCGGGGGGTGACGTCCAGCAACAGCGGGCCAGCGGCCGGGGTAGAGCCATCGGCCATAGGGGCCTGCACCCCGCCCAAGCTGTGGGCCTGGATGGCGGCGCCCTGGGCCACCACCTCGTTGGGGTTGTGGTCGAGGCTGACGGGGCGCTGGAAGTAGTGCTCGACGGCTTCCTGCACCAGGAACAGCTGGGACATGCCTCCCACCAGCAACACATTGTCGATCTGCGCCGTGGACAGGCCGGCCAGCTTCAGAGACTCGTCACAGACCTGGAAGGTGCGCTGCACCAAGGGCATGACCACCTGCGCATAGGTGAGGCGGTCGATGCGGGCCGACAGCACCACGTCGCGGCCTTCGGAGGAACGTGCAACGCCGGGCACGTTGACCTCGACCTCGTTGTTCTCGCCAAGGGCGATCTTGGCCTGTTCGGCCGCCTCGAGCAGCCGCAGCCAGGTGACGCGGTTGTCGCGGACGTTGACCTTGGAGCGGCGCTGGAACCCCTTGAGGAAGTGTCGCGCCACAGCGGCGTCGTAGTCATCGCCCCCAAGGAAGGTGTCGCCAGCGGTGCCCTGGACTTCGTAGACGTCGTCTTCGAGGCGTAGCACCGAGATGTCGAAGGTACCGCCACCGAGGTCGTAGACCGCCACGTTCTGCCTAAGACCCTGGCCCACGCCATAGGCCAGCGCGGCTGCGGTGGGCTCGTTGATGATGCGCAGACACTCGATGCCGGCGTGCTTCGCGGCTTCGCGGGTGGCCTGGCGCTGGTGGTCGTTGAAGTAGGCAGGCACGGTGATGACCGCCTGGCTGACCTTCTGGCCCAGCGCCTTTTCGGCGATGTTGCGCATGTGGTCGAGCACGAAGCCCGAGATCTGGGCGACGGTGTACTCGCGTTCACGCACCCGGATGAGGACCTCACCCGAGGCCGACTCGGCCAGCTCGTAGCCCACGTTGAGGGCCAGACGCTTCACCTCCGCAGAGCGAAAACGGCGACCCATCAAGCGCTTGGGCGAGTTGACGGTGCTCTCGGGGGCATACATCAGCTGTCGTTGGGCACGCCAGCCCACCACAGGTGCGCCGTCGTAGCCGAACGCCACCACCGAGGGCTGCACGCGGCGGCCCTCGCTGTCTGCGATCACCTGCGCCTCGCCGTCGATGACGGCAGCCACGCATGAGTAGGAGGTACCGAGGTCGATGCCCACCGGAATGGTCATGCTTCACTCCCTGTCTGATCCCTCATCCTATCCTGGCCGGAGGACAAGGCGTGAACGATCACCTGAGCCATGGCCGCATGAATGCGTCCATTACTGGCGAGTATCCTGCGTCCTGACAACTCGAGGGCTTGGCCATCGAGGCCTGTCACGGTTCCCCCGGCTTCGCGAATGAGCAGCGCGCCCGCGGCGATGTCCCAGGGCTGCAGCCCGAACTCCCAGAACCCATCGAGCCGCCCCTCGGCCACCCAGGCCAGATCGAGGGCGGCGGCGCCCGCCCGGCGCAGCCCGCGCACATCCGAGCTGCGGATGATGTCCACCGCCGCCCGCGCAGCCTGTTCGGCCAGCGGCTTCACGGCGTGTCCACCATGATGGTGACCGGACCGTGGTTGAGCAGGGAGATGTCCATCATGGCCCCGAACACGCCGCGCTCCACCGGCACGCCCTGCTCAATCAGCAGCTCGCAGAAACGTTCGTACAGCGGCTCGGCCAGCTCGGGACGGGCAGACTTCACGAAGCTGGGGCGGTTGCCCTTGCGGCAGTCTGCGTACAGGGTGAACTGCGAGACCACCAGGGCCGAGCCCTGGACGTCGCGGACGCTGAGGTTCATGCGACCGTCAGGGTCCTGAAAGATCCGCAGGCGGGCCAGCTTGCCAGCCAACCAGCGGGCTTGGGCTTCACCGTCATCCGGAGCGACGCCCACCAGCACCAGCAGACCATCATCAATGGCGCCGGTGACGCTGCCGTCGACGGTGACGCTGGCGTGTTCGACCCGCTGAACCAAGGCGCGCAAGGGACCGCCTACTGGGCCGCGCAGGAGACCTTGCCGCCGGCAGCGACACAGGCCACGGTGCCTTCCTGGCGCACCTGAACCACGCCCATGGCACCATCCACGTGGACGCGACAGGTGACCACGCCGGTGAAGGTCTGACGGGTAGCGTTGATGAACTCGACCTTGTCGCGACCGTCGAAGCACTCGAGCTGGGCTTCCTGGCCTTGGGCCAAGAAGCGCACGGTGTACTCACCGCCGGTGGCGATCTCGTCGGGATTGGGCTCGGCGGGGGCGGTGCTGACGGGCTTGGACGGACCGCTGCTGCCCGAGCCGGTCTTGCGCGAACTACCCGAGCTACCCGTGCTGCCTGTACTGGCGGGCTTGGGCTTGACCGGCGCGGGGGCTGGGGCGGGCTTGGCCTCGGGTGCGGGCTCGGGCTCGGCTTCGCCGGTGTCTTCTGTGGGTTTCTTGTCAGTCACGTCCGCAGGTTCGACGACATCAACGGGGTCGGCCGCATCCGGGCTGTCTTTGAACACGAACCAGGCACCACCGGCGATGACCGTCAGCAGGCCACCGCCCAGGATCAACACCACCAGGGCGATGATGATGAACTTGCCAGCGCCGCCCTTCTTGGGAGCGGGAGCAGGCACGCCAGCCACGGGACCACCGGCGACGGGGCCGCCAGCCACTGGACCTTGGACCACAGGCCCCTGGACCACAGGGGCGGGTGCAGCGCGCACAGGCTGAGGCGCCGGGGCCGGCCGGGCCACGGGGACGGGCTGGGGACGAGGTGCGGGCGCAGGGGCCGCCCGAGGGGCCGGTGCGGGATGCGGCGCGGGAGCCGGCGCGGGACGCGGCGCGGGGGCCGGCGCAGCCTGGGCCGCGAACTCGGCGTCTTCTTCAGCCAGCATGGCCGAGATCTTGTCCTTGGTCCAAAACGCGGTGGCTTCGCCCTTGGCCGCGGGGGCCGTGCGGGTCTGAGCCTTGAACATGCCGGTCTGCAGCGGCCCCTGAGTGGCGGTCGGCCCGTCGAGTTGTTCTGCGGGCTGCGCTTCGGGGGTGGCGCGGGGGGGGGCCTCATCGCCGCTGATGCGGGGGATGGTGCGGGCTGCCCAGCCACCGAGGCCGGGCTCGGGGCACTGCTCGCTGACGTGGGCCAGGACGTTGGCGACGTCGAGGGCTTCGGGCCGCTCGGAGGGATCGAAGGCCATGCACAGCGCGATGAACTGCTGGATGTCCTGGACCCAGCGCTTGCCGGCCACATCGCCGAAGTTCATGGCCAGGACCTTGCCGACCACGGTGTCGTCATGGTCGTCCGGGTCGCGGGGCAGCGCACCCAGGGGTTCGTCGGCCAGCAGGGCATGCAGCACCACGCCGAGGGCGTAGACATCGGTCTCGGGCCCCAGGGGCATCGGCTCGGGGGCGCGACAGGTCTGGCGCTGGGGACCCCAGTCGTCGATGGACACGGCTCCGGCCACGTCGATGCGAACCAGGCCCGGCTTGATGTCGCCGTGGACCAGCTCGTCCTGGACGGCGATGGAGAGCACGTCAGCCAGCGCCGACCCCAGCTCCAAGGCAGCCTTGATGGGGATCTTTCCCCGGTTGAGCACGGTAGCCAGATCGACACCCGCAGCCTCACCCTCGTCGGAAAGGATGCAGCCTTCGGGCCCGAATTCACGCGTGTAGTGGAACAGCACTGCTACACCCCTGGAGAGACCTCCAGGCGTATCACGTTCCCGGGTGCGGCTCCCCTGTGATGACCGTCTAGACCACAGGCTCGAGGATGCGCTCAGCCGCATCCGCCGAGGTGACCACGACCTGCTCCCGCGTGGTCATGTCCCGCAGCGCCACCATGCCGGCCTGGCGCTCTTGGTCGCCCAACAACACCAGCCAGGGCACCGCCATGCGACCGGCGGCCTTCATGATCTTCTTGAAGCGCATGGGCTCCGGGGAGACCTGCACCGAGATGCCAGCGGCGCGGAGCACGGCCGCAGCGGCCAGGGCAGCGGGGATCTCGTCGTCGCCCAGGGCCACCACCATGACCTGCACCCCAGAGCCGAGATCCGGGAACATGCCCAGCTCGTCCATGACCACCAGGATGCGCTCGATGCCCAGGCTGACGCCCACGGCGGGCAGTGGACGCCCGGAGAACATGCCCACGAGGTCGTCGTAGCGGCCACCGCCGGAGATGGAGCCGATGTTGGGCTCGAGCACCACGGTCTCGAAGACCGCGCCGGTGTAGTAGTCAAGGCCCCGGGCCAGGGTGGGGTCGAAGCGGACGTGGCTAGCGGGTACGCCGAGCTGATCCGCGAGGGCCAAGACCCGGCGCAGGTTGGCCACGGCCTGCTGGCCGGTATCGTTCAGCTCGGCAGCCAGGACCTCGAGGCCCTGCTCGGAGCTCGCATCGGCGGGGGCACAGGCCAGCAGACGCCACAGCTCCACGGCGGCCTCGGCGGGCACGCCGCGGGCAGCGAACTCCCGCTCCACACCCTCTCGCCCAATCTTGTCGAGCTTGTCCAAGGCCACCAGCACCTGGCCTTCGAGCTCGGGCACGCCCATGCGCTCCACCATGGACCGCAGGATCTCCCGGTGGTTGAGCCGGATGCGGAAGCCGGTGAAGCCCAGCTCCACCAGCGCGTCGTGCACCACCGCCAGGCACTCGGCGTCAGCCACAGGCGACGTGCTGCCCACCGTGTCGACGTCGCACTGCAAGAACTCGCGGAAGCGGCCCCGCGCCGGCCGATCGGCCCGCCACACGGGCTGCACCTGGTAGCGGCGGAAGGGGGTGGGCAGCTGCTGGTTGGTGGCCATCACCCGGGCCAACGGCACGGTGAGGTCGTAGCGCAGGCCCATGTCGGTCTCGCCGCGCGCACCACCTTCGCCTCGCTTGAGCACGCGAAACAGCAGCTGGTTGCCTTCTTCTCCGTACTTACCGGTGAGGGTCTCGATGCGCTCGAGGGCCGGGGTCTGGAGGGGCTCGAAGCCGTAGCGCTCGAACACGGCGCGCACACGGCCGATCACCCACTGTCGTCGCCGCATATCGGCAGGCAGGAAGTCGCGCATTCCACGGGCGGTGCTGACCTTGCTCACGGTGATTCTCCTGGTCCCCGAGGCGTAGAGCCGGGGTGGGCGGGCGTCCATATCCCAAGGTAGTGGATCCCACCGCCCGCGCCGAGAGGGGTGGGCTCACGGTAGCCTTGATCTTCGGACTGGATATGTGTCAAGATTCTGTCTAGCAGCAAGGAGGTCCCCATGTCCGACCACGAGAGCCCGAGCAGCGCTGGTCTCAGCTACGCCCCCGCCTACGACAAATCCAAGGAGTTCGACCCCAAAGAGGCCGAGGTGATCCCCTCCAAGGAGATCATGCGCCGGGAGGACTTCGACTACTTCCGCAAGCGCATGGAGAAGCAAGCCGCCATGGGCCGCATGCTGTTGATCGTCGTGCTGCTCATCGCCGTGGGCGCCAACATCTGGCTGACCCTGAAGACCCAGGACATCGTCATCGAGAACGTGAACCAGGCACGCCACGACCAGGCTGACCTGGACGAGCAGGTGGTCCTGCAGGTCAGTGCCCTCGCGGCCAAGATCGAAGCCCTCGAGGCGCAGCTCGCGGCCATCGGCGACGCCCACCCCGTCAAGGACCAGCCCGCCGCCGCAGAGTAGGCCCGGAGCCAATCCTCGCGACCGCCGGGCGGCTGTTGTTAGCCGGCGGCCCTCTCGCCAGCGTCCTCGATCAGCTCAGGGTTGAGAAGGCGATGTAGTTCCAGGCGCATCCCCACCCGGCCCCGAAGCTCCGAGCGTAGATACGGCAGCAGCAGCAGATCGTTGGCGCCGGCGTGGAAGGCCACCCGACGGGCGTCCACACTGACCTTGGCCGTCAGCAGAACGATCTCGACACCGTCGAGTGCGGCGTCGTCCCGCAGGGTTCCGCAGAGCTCGAAGGGCTGGGGGTCCACCACCTGCTCGTGCACCAGCAGCAGTCGCGGCGTGCAGCCCACCAGCAGCGGGACCAGGGCAGGGCCCGAGGCCGCCGCGAGCACGTGGTGACCATCATCTTCCAGGTCTCTGCGCAGGCGCCCGCGCAGCATCTCGTCCTCGCAGATGATGGCCACCGTCCCCTCCTGGGGGGTCCGACCGCGCAGCAAGCCCGTCAGCAGCGGCGTACAGTCCATGGGCGGAAGCGGGACCTCTTCGGGCAGCGGCTCCGGCTCGGGGGGCGGAGGCGTGCGCGGTGCGTTCACAGGCGCCGCGCCCAGGGGCTTGCGGAAGGCCATGCCCGTGGAGCGAGGAGGTCGGAAGCTACGCATGGCGGGGCCTGGGTGTGGGGTCCATCAGGCCTATCGGTCGCGGGGCGCCCGGATTGCAGCACTACCTGAGGGCTACCCGGAGGGTCCCCACCGGCGCCTGGATCCGTTGGTCCGGACTGCGGGTCAGGGCCAGGGACGCCCCTCCCCAGTGGAACGAGCCCGCCAGGGTAGGCACGAGCTCGACCGTGGCGTCGAACACGGACCCGCTGGGCAAGGCGGGTGCGCTGATCTCGAGCCGGCCCTCGCTGGCGTCGAAGGACAGGATGCTGCCCTGGCTCACCAGGGACTGCAGTGAGCGCTGCTCCACCTCGACACCCGCGGGCAGCTCGAGGACCACCGTGAAGGGCTCATCGCCGGGCACCGCTGCCTGCAGCTGGCAGGCCAAGGTCTCCCCAACCGCCGAAGGACCGCCAGCGCTGACCTTCAGGCTGAAGCCATCGGCGCCGGGATCGCCCTCCCAGGGCAGGTAGGCGGTCTGGGTGAGGGTGAAGGCCAGCCCGGGAACCGCAGGGGTGGCCTCGATGCTGTAGCTGTGAGGCCCGGCAGCGCCAGGTGCGGGGGCCTTGGCCACCAAGGGCGCGAAGTTGCCGGCCAGGTTCATGTCGCGGGTCATGAGCTCCTGGCCATCCACGCTCAGGCGCACCTGCACCGTCTCCGGAAGGGGCTCGGAGAACACGACGGTCAGGGCCTCGAGGGCCGCCAAGCCCGCCAGGCCATCGCCGAAGCCGCGACCGGGACGGTAGGAGCCCAGCAGCGCCGCCGCCAGGTCGCTGACCAGATCCTGCTGGTCCTCTTGCTGGGCCAGGGCCAGCAGTGCCCAGGCCGTGCACTCCACGGTGCCGGGGCTGCGCCCATCGATGCGCTGGGAGGCGGCGGTGGGACGCACCACCCGGGTACCGTCAGGCTGGACCTCCACGGCTTCGACCACCTGCTCGAGCAAGAGCTCGGCCGCAGGGCCCTGCACCAAGCCCGAAGCCAGCAGCACCGAGGCCGTGTAGGGATCCTTGACATAGCCGGCGTTTCGGGCGGTGAAGCCCGCGCCTCGCTGGGCCACCGACCCGTCCTGGCCGCGGGTCCAGTGGGACGCCATGGCCGTCATGACCAGGGCGCGGGGCAGGCTGGCGGAGTTGCCGGACCAGGCCGCGGCGAAGGAGCCATCCGGGGACTGGCCATAGACGATCTGGTCCACCAGGCGCTGGGTGAGGGCCTGGGCCAGCTCGTCGTCGGGCTGGGTGCGGGCGGCGGCCAGGGCCACCACCGCGTCAGGCAGCGCGGGGCTGCGGGTGAAGCGCACCAGGCGCTGGTAGGCCAGGATGCGGGAGCGCCGCAAGGCGTCCTGATCCAGCTCCTGTCCCAGGCGCAGGGCGATGTCGCGGCCATAGCCAGACAGGGCGAAGCCATAGGCTGCGTCGTGCAGGTGGGCGCCAGGCAGGGAGCGACCCATCTCCTCGGCCAGGATGGCCAGGGGGCCGGGGTACACCACCAGCGACAGGGTCGACGAGCCAGGCTGCGCGCCGTAAGGCGTGGTGATGGAGAACTCACGGGACGCAGCGAGGGTACCGCCCTGTGCACGATCCAGGCGCCGGCCGGTGGGCACCACCGTGACCGGACGCTCCACCCGATCGGTGGAGATGAGATCCACCAGCAGCGTGGCCTGGCCGGGTCGCAGAGCGCGGATGTCCACGTACTCGAGGAAGCTGCCGTGGGGGTCGATGCCCATGGTGCCTGAGGTGGCGCCCAGGGCCGCCTCGCCGTCCAAGCGGGCGCTCAGGCTCCCCTCGAAGGCATCCCCCTGATTGTTGACAACCTGCAGCGGAATGCTCGCCACATCCCCCACCCGCAGGGTCGGGGGCTCCACCACGTCGAGGTAGACAGGCAGGGTGGAGGCGAAGCGCGCCACGCCACCGGCCTGACCGCCGTCGCGGTCGTGTGCCAGGGCCAAGACCCGCCAGTCGGTGAGCTGATCGGGAACCGTGACCTCGAGGGACGCCAGGCCGTCCTTGTCGGTGACCACCAGGGGCTCGAACAGGAACGACTCCGGGAACCAGGCACGGGTGGGCGCCTCCTCGGCGGCCGGTTCGGGCTCGGCGAGGCTCATACGACCCTCGCCCTTCCCGCCGGTCACTTCATCGGTTTTCTCCCGGCGCTTCATGCTGGAGGCACCCGGCGCCACAGGCGCCGCTTTGGGTGACGGTGGGGGCGCAGCAGCGGTCCCGGCACGGTACTTGGCGTCATCCATGGGCGCCTCTTTGGCCATCTCGTACTCGGCCCAGCCTTCGTCAGAGACAGACTGATCGGCGGATGATGGCTCCATCTGGCCAGCGCAGGACAGGCCCGCGAAGGACAGCAGCAGCAGCCAGGAGGCGTGGTTCAGGGTGCGGCTCATGATGCGTTCTCCCAGACGAAGGACTGCCAGTTCTCGACGTCCTCGGGCAGGCGTCGTTTGTCGGAGACAAGCAGGCGGGGGTCGGCCAGCTCGAGCAGGTCGGGGGGCAGGCGATACAGCTCGAGACGACGGCCATAGGCGTCATCGGTCTCGAGGCCGTCCTTCTCTCGATCGTTGAGCAGATCGTCCCACAGGGCCACCATGCGCTCCGGGGTCATCAGCTCGTCCTCGGGGGCGGCTTCTTCCCACGCGGCCACGCGCTTGCGGGCGTCGCTGAGCAGATCGTAGAAGGTCTCGGCCAAGGGTACCACCGGATCGAAGGGGGTAGAGCCATAGACGTCCACCGCCTCGGCCTCTGCGGGGGTGGCGGGGATGTCGGAGATGCGCTGCAGGGTGGCCAGCACCGCGTTGTCACCGGCGATGCGGCCAGTGAGCAGGGCCCGGGCGTCGAAGCGCCCGAAGGCCTCGCGGTCCACCGAAGCGCGCACCGTGATGCGCCCCCAGTCGTCGGGGGACAGCAGCGGGGCGAGCTGGGACAGGGCCTCGTCGACTCCGAACAGCGAGACAGCGGCCTGAGCACCGCGGTCGCCCGCAGTGGTCTTGACGGAGAGCTGGGCGATCTCGCCAGGGCGGTAGATGGGCTGCGCGGGGGTCACAGCCACCGCGAGCTCGTCGACCCGGGGCACCAGCACCACCGCGCGGTAGCCCGCCCAGTCCACCGTGAGCAGACCGTGGACGTCGGCGGGGATGATGCCGTGGATGACCCTCTCGTCCTCGTCGTAAGCCAGCTCGGCCACTTCGTCGTAGCCGTGCATCAGAGAGATCTCGCTGTCCTCATCGGGCAGCGTGCCGTAGAAACCGGGGCCCCGCAGCAGCTTGATACGGATCTCGTCCCCCATGGCCAGCACCGGAGCATCCGGGCGCAGGCGCAGGTCGGGGACGGCGCCGGGGTCCACCACCACCGTGGTGGTGCCCAGGGATTCCTTGCCCACGGCCACTTCGACTTCGAGCTCATAGGCGGTGCGCACAGTGCCACTGCCCATATCAGGGGGCGCCATGGAGGGATCCGGGCGCACCATCAGCTCCACCACGCCTTCGGCTTCGTTGGGGGCCGCGGCGCTGAGGCTCACGCTGCCGAAGCGCGCCTGCACGCACTGCCGGGCGGTGGCGCTCCAGGCGCCGGCGGCGGAGGGGTGGCGCACGAAGCGGGACTCCACCTGCTTCGAGCCCTCCCGCAGGCGCCAGTGCAGGCGGCTAGGGAAGGTGCTGTAGCTGTCCATGGCCGCCACACAAGGGCGAGCGGACTGGCGGGCCTCTTCGAGAGCCTGGCTCAGGGTAGAGGGCAGGCCGGGCACGCCGTCAGCGCTCAACTGGAGCATGGCGCCCGGTGCGGCGTCCACGCGCCAGGTGACCGAATACAGACGCTCGGTGCCAGCGGGGCCCCGCAGGCCCTGCACAGCCTTGGCCACACAGCTGGCCACGGGGCTCTGGGCGCCCACAACACGGCGCACGCTGCCGTCAGGCCCGATGCCCACAGCCAGGCGCACGCTGCCGGAGCCGCTCTCCACCAATTCGGCGCAGGGCTCGAGGCGGGTGTCCCAGCGGTCGAGGATCACCCGCTCATCCAGGCTGGGTTCGCCGCCGGTGCCGAACAGATCCTTCAGGCCCGTGCGGAACACCCGGCGCTGCTGGGAGGGCGGTGGGGGGCGATAGGGCAGCGGCGGGACGACCACAGACACCGGCTTGCCAGGATCGAGCTGGACCGCCGCCACGGCGTCGGCGTCGGCCTGTCCGGTCACGCCTTCATCGGCCGGATCCCAGGCGCGACGCACCGTCACCATGGAGCCGGGCAGAGCCTTACCGTCGGGGCGAGTGACGCGGACATAGACGCGGTTGTTGAAGTCGGGCACCAGGCCGTCCCGCAGCTCGGTCTCGAGCTGAGCCACCACGGAGTGCTCGCTCAAGATGAGCGCGGAACCGCCAGCGACGCGCTCGCCCGCGGCGTCGGTGGCCTGCACCGACACTGGCAAGGTGACCTTGCCCACCAGGTCCTCGGGGACCCGGTCGAGGGAGAGGGTGAAGCGACCATCACGGTCGGTGCGCAGGGTGTGGGGCTCGAGCCAGTCGTTGGGGGGCGGCCAGGCGTCACCGCCCGGCGAGAGCAGGCGCAGCTCGACCCGGGCGTTGGCCACAGGGGCGCCGGAGCGGTAGCGCAGGGTGCCCTCGAGGACGGGCAGGTCGCCCTTCTCGAACCAGGGCTCGGTGGGACTGAGCTTCACCTCGAAGCGCGGCAGGGTGAAGGGCTCCACCGACACCTGCACCGTGTCGCTGGCGTCACCCGACAGCCAGGTCACGCTGTAGCTACCGATGGGTGCATCCGAAGCCAACGGGAAGTCGCCGCCCGCGACGCCCCAGGGGCCCGCCGCGACCTTCTCTTCGAGCAGCACGTCGCCCTCTGGGCTGCGCACCACGAAGCGGCCCGGACGGGAATCGATGGGAGCGAGGTCCTTCATGCGCAGCACCGCGGCGCGGAACTTGACCGTCTGACCGGGCTTGTAAAGGGGCCGATCCGTGGCCAGGTGCACCAGGGCGGGGGCGTAGATGGGAAGATCGGCGTCGACGGTCACATCGCCCAAGGGCGTGTCCACGAGAGCCCGCAGGATGTAGTCGCCATCGGGCACGTCGGGCAGCCGGACGTCGGCGTAGCGGTTGCCCGCATGGCCCTTGCGCCAACGCTTCTCGGGCTCCAGCTCGATGGCTTCGCCCTCGGTGTCCACCAAGGAGAGGTCCACGTCGAAGCGGCGCATGGCGGCGCGGTAGTCGTCGTCGGCGCCGCCTCGGGAGTAGACCGCGGCCATGTTCACGTAGACCGTGCCGGGCTGACCGCGGCGCAGTCCGTGGGCGTCCATGCTGGCCTCAGGCACCGGCTTGCCCGACGGGCAGTCATGCACCACGATGCCCCAGCGCACCCAAGCGGGGATGCACACGAACAGGTTGGCGCAGAGCAGTATCA
>Ga0307987_1000264_pt1 | contig 32301 bp, 45 predicted proteins | sample EllFjometagen181_FD_203157 | JGI IMG/M metagenome (GOLD analysis project Ga0307987, IMG submission 203157) | Marine microbial communities from Ellis Fjord, Antarctic Ocean - #181 | ecosystem: Environmental > Aquatic > Marine > Unclassified | place: Southern Ocean | collected 2014-10-08 | reverse complement strand
CACCCGGCGGAATGGTCGATGGCGTGCGGCGCGCAATGGCCGCAATCCGCGACTGTGCTAAGCCTACGACCGTCCAGGTAGACGGCGCGTGTTGCTCGGCTGCGTATTGGCTCGCCAGCGCGGCAGGCCGCATTGAAGCGCAGTCCACGTCCTCGATAGGGTGCCTCGGCGTCATGCTGAGCAAGGCGGACCTTCCAAAAGGCGAGCGGCGTTTCATATCGTCGCAGACCCCGGCCAAGGTGCCAGACCCTCGCAGCGAAGAGGCCGAGCAGTATCAGGCCATAGTCGATGACTTCGCCGGGCAGCTGCTCGACGACGTAGCAGCCAATCGAGGGCGAGACCGCGCAAAAGTAGCGGCCGACTTCGGAAGCGGCGCGACGTTGCCAGCACGGGCCGCGCTCGCCGCTGGTCTCATCGACGCGATTGTCGGCCCCGCTATTGGCGCAGGTCGACCCGACGGCTCGCAAGCTGTCGCTCAAGAATCAACAGACCCGGGAGACCGGGAAAAGGAGGGCCCGATGGGTCTGCCAATCCCCGGCGAAATGAGCCGGGAGGAAATCGAAACTGAGCTGCTGGCTCTTCGCGCCGCGTCCATGGAAGATGGCGAGGAAGAGGTTGAAGCCCTTGACCTTGACACCGACGAGGACGCCGAGAAACTGATCGAAGACGAGCTCGAGGACGCGGGCGCAGTCGCCGCGGATATCGAACTCAACCGACTTCGTGCCGCTCTCGCGACCGCCGAGTCCAAGTCTGCGGTTCTCGCGCTACACGTCCAGGGCGCTCGCGCCGCTGAGCGTAACAGCCGAATCGACGCGCTCATCACGTCCGGCCGTATCGGTACGACCGACAACGACCGCGCCATCGCCGAGCACCTGTACGATGCCGAAGCGCAGGCCACCCAGGCGTACGCAATGCGCCGCGGTGTCACGCTCGCGACCGCATCGGCGGCGCAGTCCAAGTGTCGGCTCTTTAGCGCACTTGAGGGCAAAGCCGCTGGCGCCTCAAACGCGGGGCTCGCTGGTTCGTCCGTGGGCGGCAAGCCGTTCGCCGGCCCGGTCAACACCACGCTCGCGACCGCTGCCGGTTTCGAGGGCTGGGTCGCCGACTACTGCTCGGCGAACGCTGGCGCCAACACCAAAGCGGCCGTTGATGCCTTCAAGGCTCAACACCGAAACGAATACATCGAAGTCATGAAGGGGGCCAACTAATGGCTGCATCGACCGACAACACAATCACGCTCATCAGCGACGGCGCAGCGGCGATCCCACAATTCTCAATGGTCTCTACTGACCCAACCGGGAACATCGGGCTTCCCGGCGCGGGCAACCCTCGCACGATGGGAATCGTCCAAGAGGGCATCGCGCTCGGTGTCACAGTCGCGCAGCCCACCGCGGTACAGGTGTTTGGTATTTCCTACGCCATCGCAGGCGGCGCGGGCATTCTCGCAGCCGCGGGCGCGCTTGCGCTTATGGCTGAAGTCGGCACAGGCGCGCTAGTTGCCCACGTCGGCGGCGGCGTGCATTGCGCCAACTGGTTGCCGAGTGCGACCCACGCGGCTACTGGCGCCGCTGCCGGTGACGTCATTCGCGTTCTCATTGTCGACGGACCCGCAATCTAAACTGGAGGCTGAATCATGGCTCTTTCTCGTGCCGGATCGCATCCGGTAAACAATATCTTGACCAAGTTCGCGGCCGAAGGCCTCGAGCAGCGGTTCTTGTGTGACTCGGGCGTACTGCCCGAAATCATCGTTCCCGAAATCTCGGGCACGTTCTTGTCAGATGACCCTCGCGGCTATGCCGGCGCGGCAGACATCGACATCGCCCGTGGGCGCATGGGCGAGTTCTCCCAGGGCGTGACGTTCGACCCGATCGTTGGCGCGTTCAACTGCATCGACTTCGGGCACAAAGTCGGCATGGACAAGCGGCTGGACGAAATCATCGACCAGCTCGGCGACCTTGGCGTGCGGCGTGCGACTCAGGCCGCGCGCGTCACGAAGCAGAAAGCCGAGCAGCGGCTCGTCGACTTGCTCTTTGGTGTGCCGACCGGTTGGGTTACCTCAACGGCCGCAGGGTTGGGCGGTGGTGGTGTCATTTGGTCCGCCGCGGCATCGACTCCAATCAGCGACCTTGCGCTCGTCGCGACGCAGACCGTGCCCTTGCAGGCTTTCGGCGAGCGTCCCGATACCATCGTCCTAAGCGTCGATGTTGCCGTTGCACTCAACCGCCACCCGGAGACTCGCGGCTACTTGTCTGCGGCGCTCAACGTGGGCGTCGGCTCTCGAGTGCTCAGCGCCAACGATAACTTCGCCATGTTGCGCGGCGTCATCGCCGAGGCAACCGGCGTCGATGCCTCGCGAGTGTTCGTCGGCGACTACGTGCAGAACACCGCCAACCTGGGACTCGCCGGCGCGGCTGCGTTCATGTGGACCAATCAGGTGTGGATGGGCAAGATGGGCAACGCGACACCGCGCACTGTCAGCACCGGCAACGCTATCAGCCTTGCCCCGACGGCCGCTGCGGACTTCTCCGCGCACCCGTTCTTGGCGGATTCGTTCGAGTCCTCAAACCGTCTAGTGCAGTGGTTCCGCGCGTCGCAGGCGAACGCCTACACCGCGATCAACACTGACCTCGGGTTTCGGATTTCGGCCTGCTTGGTCTAGTCTAGGAGGGCGCGAACATGGCAAATTACAGGTTCAATCCTGCGGACCCTAGGGCTGTGTTCGCCTCTTCCCCGGGCGGTGCTATGCACAGCACGGGGTGTGTCGTCGACTGCTCGCAAGAGTTGGCGGCGACCGTCAACGCATCTTATCCGGGCATCGACGGCGCGCCCGCGCTGGCTTTGCTCGACCCGCCGAAGCCCACCCGCAAGCGGCGGCGCAAGCCTAAGGCGGAGGGCTGATAGGTGTCGACCCTCTACCCGCGCACGTTCAGGCTAGGCGCATCGGCTAACTTCATGTGGGAGGCGCCCGAGCCTCTGGATTCAATCGCAGGCGTGAATCTGACCATCGGCGCGTACTCTGTCGCGATGGCTCAACCCGTCGCGGATGTGTCGATTATAGTGGGCGGCATCAACACCGACCGGACGGTACTAACCGCAGCGGGGGCGCCTGTCATCCCTGCCGATTTCGTCAAGTTCGGTGCGGCCTATCTAGTGACCGCCGAGGGTGAGTCGTTCCCAATCCGCGTTATCCGCGTCGACGGTACGGCTATCCTACTCGCGCAGCCGCTTCCGATTGCGGCACCGCTGACCGGCGTCTCAACGCTTCAGTTCGCGGCGTGGTATGCGCCGATTGGGCCGGCCAACGTGACGGCCGCTGTCGACTATAGCGGGACAGAATGGTCGGTGGCGTACACCCGCGTCTTGCCGTTTGATGTTACCTACGCTCAAGGGCTGGTCAAAGTCGTGCGCGTGGTCTGGCAATCGGGCCTGACCGATGCCTCATTCGTCGCGGCATTCCCTGAGTTCCAGAATCTCGGGCACCGCGACGCATCGTATCAGCCTCAGATTGACGCGATGTACGCTGAGCTCGCGAACCGCATCGACACCGATGTTCACGCATACACCACAAGCGACGGGCAACGGGCCACGGTCGATGATGTAGCCTCGCAGAATGCAGGGCTACAGCTCGTGCATGGTTACATGGTTGCGGCGAAAGTCGCGGCGACCCGTGGAGACCTTGAGACCTTTCAGCACTATTGGACCCGAGCATTCGGCACCGAGTCGAGTGTCGACCAGCGCCGCAAGACGGGCCTGTATGCTGACGCCATGCGGCCGATTTGGGTAGACCTCGACAGAGATGGCATCGTTGACGTGGGCGAGCTCGAAGCAGTCACAGGCCCCGGCCCCGGCGTAGTGTCGGCTGGGTTCTCGTCGGTGCCTCGCGTGCGTGTTGTGAGGGCTCGCTAGTGCCTAGCGTGATCGTCAAAATCACTCAGCGTGAAGTCAACCTGATGAGCAAAAAGCAGAACCGTGCCCTCATGAAAATCATCCGTGAGGATACGATTGTCATGGCGTACCGCGGCATCGGTCCAGACGGCGGGCAGTATGCGCCATACAAGACGAAGGGTATGGAGGACACCCCGGTCGACCTGACCGAAAACGGGTCAATGCTGGAGACGATCAAGATCTCATTCCGCAAGACAACGGGGCGCATCAAGGTTGGTGAGTATTACGGGCGATTTGTTCACAACGGCACCATCACCGGCAAGCGGCTGCGGAAGAAAGCAGACGAGGGCGCTCGTGTCATCGGGGGGCGTCGCGTCGAGGGTAGGGACATTGGGCCGGGACACGTCGCACTCCCGGCGCGCCCGTTCATGGTGTTGAGGCCGGCGACCAGAAAGAAGATCCAACGGTGGCTTGAGTACACGCTGGATCGGTCGTTCAAGGCCGATTCGTTGCGCGATACCTTCAACACTGGGGGGGTGATCTAGTGGGTATCCGCCTAGCAGTCGACAGGATAGCGGCGCTCGTGAGTGGCTCCACGCCGCGGTCTGATGCGTCTCGACCGTTCGTTCTCGCGGAGTCTGACGGCGCTTGGACCCCGGACGTTATCGCCGACCCGAGCAGAGGCCAAACCCGCGACTTCGTGGTGCGGCCGTCCGATGTGATGCCGCTAGACGACGGCGAAGCGGGCACCCCGGCGGGACGCTTGACGGCCATCATCGAGGTCAAGGTCGTCTACCTCTATAGTCAGATTGACCGAGCCCGCCGATGGGACTTGGCTCAAGAGGACTGCGCGACCATCCAGGCCGCAATTCAGCAGCATCTACAATGGGACTGCGCCACTACTGGCATTGTCTCGATTGCTCCCGCACAGCAGCCGACACGCGAACCGCTCGACCAGGGCGATGCAGAGGTCGGATTCGTGCTCACTATTCCCAACCCAGTAACATATCGAGAGGTCAGCGTATGAGCGGCACCCCACATATCAAGTCGCTCAGCGTCGCCACCGAGGCGAGCTTCGGGAGCATCAACCCATTAACCGGGATGCCGGACGTAGTGGCAGTCGGCGCGCTCACCTACGTATCTCTTGAGTGCGAGCGGGCGCCGATTGTCGTGGCTGGCGAGTTGCCGGTTGACGAGCGCCCCGATACTCGCACGGGCTTCTATACTCACGCACCAGAGGCGAATACCGCGTGTGACGCGAACGGCAACCCGATCCCGCGGCGGACTGGGCAGATTCAGATCGATCAAGTCGTGACGATGATCGGCTCGGCTACTACGTTCGCCGATTACTCGGCGCACCCAATCGGGAAAATGCTCAACGCGGTGCTGCGTTACACCGCGAACACCGCTGTGTTTGACCCGGTTGCAGGGGCTGCGTCGTTCACGGAGTTCACCGCGACCGACCCGGCGAAGTACACAGTCGGCGCGATGGTTTGCCAAGCGCAGGGGGGGGTTGGCAACTACTCCTTTGTAACAGGCATTGCAGGCGTGGTTATCACGATATCGCCCGCCATGACGTCACTGCCGTCGGGTGATATGCGGATCGGCTCGACGTTCTCAACGGCTACTCAGTTTGGAGAGTTGGGCGCGTCGTTGTCATTCCGAGGCGACGGTGACGGCTTTCGCTGGTACGCGGTAGGGTGTCGCCCGAGCGCGCTCAACATCACCACCAGCCCGCGCATGGTCAAGTTCTCTTGGACCATCGAGTGTGCCCACATCTTCGACGATAACTTTGACGCGAGCGTCACCGCAGGAATCAACATCGTTGACCCTGTAATCGCGGACGGCTGCGCGGCGCATATGCTTCAGGCGGTCACGGCGGTCTCGATGGCCGCCGTGAATGGAGTGACGAGCCCGGCCGCTGAAGCAAAGACCGACCTGATTGTAGACGAGTTCAGCGCGTCTCTATCCTGGACGCTCGGCGCCCGTGGTACTGCGGCGACTCCGATTGGGATCGCCGACTATGAGGTCACCGACTTCGTTTGTGACGTCGACATTTTGACCAGCATCGAGACCCCGGCGCTCACCCAGGGCACAATCCTACGGCGCGAACTGCACAGCTTGATAGTAGGCCTGAGCAACGTCAGCACGGGCAACGGCCTGTGTCTCTACCTGCCAGCCGCCGCGCTTCAGGCTGACCCAAACATCCGCGATTTAGGCGGCGACATCATCAAGTACCGCTACCTGTTCAAGCAGTCCGGCCCATGGACCGGCGACTCCGTGAGCGGCAGCAGCAGCCCCGGCGGTAAGACGTTTCGGATCGGACTGGGTAACTAGCATGATCCCGACCCTCGACGCAGCAGGCGCCCCGCATATCAGGATCCCGCTTTGGAGCGACCCCGCGATACAGCAGGCCAACTCCACCGAGGCGGTGTCTGAGTACATCGCGACAGGCGACCCGTCCGTGCTCGATGTGCCAGACCATGCGACCATCATCACTATCCGTGCGCTTAGTGCCGCCGAAATGGGCGCAGCGGCCCGAGCGGCAGGCAGACGACCGCAGCTCGGCGCGGTCGTCGCTCAGCGCAAGGCGGAAGCGCGCAAGGCGATAGGCAGCATCGACACCGACGAGGGCGCGCAAGCGTTCGCGTGTTGGCTCGATGCTCTCACCGACGCGGAGGAACTCGCGCTCGAAGCGTGGGACGCCTACGAGTCGGCCCGATTCGAGCGCATTGCAGCGGCCGGTGTCGTGCTGGTTGAGCACCCAGGCCAGACATGGACAAGCGCGGCCGAATTTCTCGGCATGGTCCCGAGTCCGTCGATGCGCGAGGGACTCGCCCATGAGTTCGGCTATAGAGTCCAGGCTTACTCGGGGCTTGGAACCCGCCCAAAAGGGCTGTGCAACTCAGCGTCTGGCTCGGAGAAGCAGACCGAGGCGGAGGATTCTCCCACTGGCGGTGCGACCGATGTAAGCCTGATTTGCGACGCCAGCGCGGGGACTGTGGCGGAGCTTTCGCTTCCGATTTGAAGCGGTCGACCGTCGCGAATGACGGTCGCCGATACGTCGAGGGGGAGAATGTGTGGAGCGGAATATCCACGCCAGAGGTTGCAGCGGCTCGGTTCTACCGGTGCCCGATTGCCGAGATTAACGAGGGAGTAACGCACGACATTATGGCCCTCTACCGCCAACTACAGATAGACGGCGTGGCCCTCGCCGACCTACTCGACAAGCCAACGGCGTGCGCGCTCGACGGTCTGGCGACAGTCGCGGGCGAAGTCGCAGCGGTGGACCGCGACCGGCGCGAGCGTGCGAAGCGTGACGCCACAGCGCGCTCGAAAGTGAGGCGCTGAGCATGGCCGGCACAGTCATCCAAAAGGCCATAATCGAAGTCAAGTTTGACGACCTGAACAAAGCCCAGTTGGCGCTCAAGTCCACCGGCGTCGAGATGATTGCCTTCGGTGAGACCGCCAAGAAGTCCACGGGGGGAACAAAGGCTGCAACTCGATCCATTGGCGACCTGTCCATGATGCTGGACAAGAAGCTTGAGAACGGGCTCGGGAAGGCGTTCAAAGCTACCGACAGGCTGTCGTCGATTATGGGCTCAGCAACTGCCGCAATGGGTGTGGTGGGTATCGCCATCAGCGTGGTAGTCGGCGCGTATAAGCTCCTCACCGAGTGGGCAGGCGCAGCAGCTAAAGCGCAGGATGAACTAGCTAAGGCTGCCAAGGAGAAAGCAGCAGAGGCTCTCAAAGCGCTCGTCAAAGAGTCAGATAAAGCGGCGGATTCGTACAGAGAACTCGCTAAACAAATCGGTGTCGCTGGCTCGGCTTTGATGCTGAGTGAGAAGCTCGCCGCTAGTGATGCGGTCTCGAAATTGCGTGCGGCAAAGGCGGCTGACGACGCAGGCTTTAACGCGATCCAACTACTGAAGGCCAGGACCGCAGCCAAGGCGAAACACGTCGCTCAACTCCACAAAGAAAACAAGGCGATAAAGGCTGGCCAAACAGTAGAAGAGGCGGCGGCGATCGCCAACGCATGGGCGAAGGCTACTAAGGAACTTAAGAAGCTTAAGGGCGAGAGGATCAAGACGCTCATCATCGCGGGGAGGGCTACCGATGCGCTGCGGGCTGAGCAGAAGGCTTTTGATGCGCTGGCTAAATCGATGGGCGATGCCTTCAACCCGCCCAAGGTTGAGCCTAAGGTCACGCCCAAGGGTGGCGGGCGGAGTGGGGCCAGGTCGGCCAAAAGAGAGAAGTCCCTTCGGCAGTTGGCCGACGAGTGGGACGCAGTAGACCGAGACGAGGAGAAGTTTATCGCGGAACTTCGGGCCGAACTTGAAGCTCTGAGCCCGGATGATTCCGCCGATGGCACCGCATTCAGTGACGCTCTATTTGCGAGCCTCGACGCCGCAAGAGATAAGCTCGATCCACTCATCGAGGGAGTCCGGGAGTGGGTCGATGAGGTGAGGGCCGCGACAAAGTATAATGAGGAGTTGAGCGATTCGTTTAAGTCGACCCTCGGGCCCCAAGTCGATATGATGGGCAACGGCCTGCTGAGCGCTGCTTTTGACGCCGCTGTGTATAGCGATTCGATGAAGGACGCCTTCAACGATGTTGTCGAGGTCATGGCGAAAGAGGCTGGGATCCAGGCCATGATGGAGCTAGCCAAGGGGCTTGCGATGTCACTTATTAACCCACCGGGCGCAGCGGTGCACTATGGCGCAGCTGCTGCTTTCGCTGCGGTTGCTGGCACTGCCACTGGCCTCACGATGGCGACCGGCGGGTTTAACGGGCCTGCGGGTGCGGGTGGTGGTGACGCCGAAGACGCCGAGGCCGAGTCTGACGCATTCACCGGCGGCGGCGACACGGGACAGGACCGCAGCGAAGGCCGCGGCACTCAAGAGACGACGATAAATCTAAATCTAACAGCGGGCTCGCGCCCGTTGCTGCGTATCGAGCAAGCCCAGATGGCTCAAGAGCTGCGCGGCATAATGGGGGCCTGACCGATGCCAATCAATCCAGTAACTACTGCGCTCATCATTGGCGACGACGGCGGGACGCTCCGCATGGTCGCGGTCAATGCGGCGGGCGCAATCGCAACGGTCGGCGCATCACCGACGGCACAGGCGCTTGTCTCTCAGGCTGCTGTTTTCGTTCTCGGGGTGTGGGAGCCTGTGCTACTCGCCGAGCCCAACATGGGCTATGACCCGGCGACTGCCAACGCGCTGTTCCAGATCCACGTTGACGGCCTCGACGGCGGCACGTTCGACGTGAAGCTCTACCTGCCCGGCAGCCCCCCGCCGATACCTCCACGCGAGCACCAACTCGCGGCGACATCGGTTGACACCGTGCTCGTTGATGGGCCAATCGTCCAGGCGTTCGAGATTACCTTCACTGCGCTCGGCGCAGCTGCCGCGCCGATCGTCTATCTAAGCATGCAGCCGAGGGTGTGACGATGGCGACACTACGAGGGGGGCCGGTGGCATCACCAGCGGGGGCGGGCGGAGTGCCAGCGGCTCCGCTTTCAGTACCTACATACACAGTCACAAGTCTACCTCCCGCACCGTCACCAGTGGTGACCGCACAGCCTAACGGCGGAACACCTTAAAGGGGTCAATCATGGCAGTTCAAGACGGCATCGCGGTTACCTACGCAACGCCGGTCAGCGCGACATTCAAGGAACTTCTCGGCGGTTTATACGCGGCGTTTGACGCCGGACAGGATCCTAACTGGCGCATCAAGATGGGCGTCATGTTGCCCGCGTCAATCACGAACCCGGGCGATGCTGGCTTCGTGATTGAGGACACCGCAACCAGCACGATCAATATTCTATTTGCAAATAGCATGGGCGTGGGTGGGCTTATGGTTGACGGGGCAGCACAGGCTGCCGCTGATGACGTCATGGTCGGTGTGGACCCAGGCGGCGCGGTGATGGACATCACGACGATGGGATGGATGGTCGGCCCCAGATTCTCTGGATGGACGGCAGACACCCAAGCCGCAACACAATTCACGCTGAGCGGCAGGTCGATTGTCGTGAGTGGCGCTGACTGGCTCCTGATACGGCATAAGGCAGGGGCGGCCGGATATAATGGCGGCTGCTTTGCTGGTCGATACTCGCGCCTTGACGCTGGGCTTGGCGATGGTTTTTGCGTGTTTGGCGGGATGTGGTCGGATTGGGCGACAACCTCGTCGAACGACCATTGTGCTATCGAGGCACGGGACGGCGCATGGGTCAACACGTCGAGAATGTTACCGCTCAACACCAGCGGCCTGACTGGGGATTACGCGACCGACGGCGCAGGCACTTGGCGCATTTGCCCCGTTGCGATCGCGATTCCGGGGGCCAACCTCGGGACGTTCGGGCAGGCGACAATCGTCGGCACTTGTCCCGCGCTATATAGTGGCCCCAACGGCACGATTGCCACGCAGTGGAAAGACGGCGCGACCGTCAAAGCAGTCTGCATGGATGGCGGCGCGTGGCTTTGTCGTAGCGACGGCGCGGTCGCTGAGTAGATGCCGAGTCTCGACCCAAGCCCACCTATCGCGCTACTGACGGAGGTTGACGCCCGAGCATGGCGCGGCGTGGAGTTGATGCTAATGGCGGGCGGAGTGGGGCCTAAGCTACTGGGGCCTGCCACTGACTATTTCGAGGACGCGCTGAACTTTTTGAACGGCCGGTGCAGTTCGCCGGGCGCCGACCTCGACGCGCTGGTGAAGACGGTCAAGGGGGCAACGTGGTCGATCTATCTCAACGGTGATGATCGAGTAGTCATCGAGGACACATCGGGTATCTTCATTCTCAAGCCCGGCGGAGGGCGCGAAGCGTTCGGTTTTGCGAACTCAGCGGTCGGCGATATCACGTCTGCGCTGGTTGGTGCCGGTCCCATTCGCAGAATTACAGCTAGTGCCGATTGGGTGCGGGGTAACGTCGAGAATAAGCACCTGATAATAAAGGACGGGGGCGGCGCTACTGACAATATCCCGTATCACGCATACAGGGCGCAAGACGTGGTCACGATGCTGCGGGCGTCAACGCTAGTCGATGCGGATAGCACAGACGCAGCCGCCAACCTCGAGAGCCAGACGGTCGCAGCGTACGGGGCGCCCGGTCAATACCGGTGGGGCCTCAACGCCGATGGGCATGTCTGGCTGGCGTCCCTCGGGTTCCCGTCCACAGAGCCCAACGGCGTTGGGGTGTGGCGTGTTTCAGACTTTCAGGAGTGGCTCGGCTTCGATGGGACCGAGACCACGCAGACTCTCGCCGACGCGACGACAGGCGACGATCTCAAGTTCATCGAGGCAATGCATCCCTGCGAGGGCGCCATCATGCCAAGCCGTCCACTGATGCGCCCAGTCACGCACCGGTACGACGAGACGACAAACACGGCGCGTCTGACCAGCGGTGAGATTGCGAGTAACAAGGTGATGGGTTTCGAGTCGGTGTCTGTCGAGTGGTGGATCGACGGCCCGGCCGACTCTCGCGACCTGTCGACGCACTGGCTCAACGCTGTAGTGCCTCGCGCTGCAAAGGGCGTGCGGTGGACGCTCTATCAGGTGTGGGGAGACTCTCGCCGCGTGCGGCATACAGTCGAGGCGCGCACTACCGGCCTTGTCGGCTCGGAGGTAGTGACGCCAGCCTACGACCTACTCGCAACCGCTGAGCTCGACGGCCGCCGCGGGCGTATCAGGGGGCGCCGCGGCATATCGGACAAGGCGAAGAAAGCCAACAAATGGCCGGGTTCGCTGCTGCGGCGTATCCCCATGACCACGATACTTGAGAACGCGGAGGACTAGTGGCGAGGACTATCCCAGCGGTGGCGTCTATCGCGCTTCCCGATGTGAGGCTGACGACACCGACAAAGCCGGTTGACGCGGGAAGCATAAGCAACCTCGGGCACTGGTACGACGTGGCGCAGTTGCACAACCTCAACCTTGCAATGATGCACGCGCAGCCGGTCTATCAGCAGAATTGGGATGGCGGGTTCGTCTACAACGTGCCAGGCCTGGTCGACCGGCTGACGGTCATCATCCCAAAGCTAACCGACCAGCATTTGACCCTATCGTGCAGAGTGTACGGGCACAGCTTCCTCGGCGGTGGCGTGGTGAGATTCACGTCCGCGACGACCGGCAACTTCTCAGATGTGGCGCTACTCGCCGCAACCGCATGGTACACAGGGGCACCCGCGCTATTTATCGGGCTTCCGCCCGGCGACACCGATGTGATCACGATCTCCACATCGGGTGATGTGAATATCGAAAGCATCGCGATCGAGTTCGACGAACTCAACCCCGGCGGCGCGTATCCAGGCGCTAACGACGAGCTTCTCGGGGGTGTCGGTCCAGACGGGACCACGCCGCTCGACTCTCTCGAGGTTCTCGCAGACGACCCATTATGCTCGGAACTCGCACAGACTGTATCTGCGGGGGTAACAGCCGTTGCGACCCGGCGTCGGACCTACCACGCAATGGGCGTGCTGCCTCTGCCGTACTTTCTTCAGCGCCCGTTCCGCGTGGTCGTTCCGGTCTATGACCTCGGCAACGCTCGACACACACTCAAGTTTCGCATGCTCTCGACAGTCCAGGCCCAGCCGGTGGCGCATCTAATCCAGCACAGCGCGGCAACCCAAGAGTCCGCGTGGCGGCTATGGCAAGCCAACAACACGTCGCGAGGGTACACACAGGTGCTGGTGGCCGGTGTCGCGGGCGACCCGTTCGACTCGGGCGAGATCTCGATCGTCCTCGAACCGGGCGATATTGTGCAGGCGCCCGGCGAGTACTTCGGTTTCGCTCACTTGACCGTCTACCCGCGTCCAGGCCTCAAATCGTTCTCCGCGTGGGGGGTCTAGATGGCTGGCACAATCCCGACAGTGCTCAACGCGATGCCTGACACGTCCGCGCACAACGTGGCCCGACCTCTATTCGGACGCACGGTGTCGACGTTCAGCAACGGGCTCAATCATCTGGCCGGCTTCCGCGGCCTGCGGTTTATGCAGGCACAGTGCATCATCAACGCGGCATCAACTGCCGATGACGACCCGCCACACGGCCCGATGAATAACGATCCGATCATGCGGTGGGTGGTCTCGCCGCTTGCTCAGTATGTGTGGTGGGGGGCGTGGGTCGCAGCCGAACAGAAATCCACCGGCCCGAGTATCACCGTGCGCCTAGAGACCGTCGCAGGCGTGCTTATCGATGGGCCTATTGAGTGGACCCCAGACAACGGTAAACTGCCGACTCGGGTGTACTGGGACATGCCAGCGCCCGCCGGGAATCAAGGGCATGACCGGATTATGCACACCGGCTGGGGCACCCAGGGCAACGCCACCGACCCGCGACTGCTCGACGTGTCCGGCTATCAGGGACAAGCGGTTCAGATTCGAGTCTCGACAAATGACGCCCGCGTTTATTCGCACATGGCGCTTGAGGCGTATCAGAACACGCACACGCCAATCTCGCGGCTGGTCATTAGCGAGGTCGACTATGATATCCCCGGCGCTGACATTTTCGAGTTTATAGAGATTTACAACGCGGGCCGGGCGCCGCACGACTTGACGAATACGGTGTTGAATTACTGGGATTTTCTCTTAGTAAATACAAACAGTTGGCCGCTCAATGTAGGGGACGGGATACTTCAACCCGGTCAACGGATGGTCGTTGGGAATCAACTTATCATCGACGGCCTACCGCAGGGCACAAAGAGCGTTCTGATGGCTGGGTCAAGTCTCAATAACAACGTCGCGGGGGTAACTATAGACGACGCGGGCAATCGGCTCAGCGGCGTCGCGTGGGAGCAAGGGCACGGCTTCTTTATGCCTGGTGTCGCCGAGGGCACTATGCTTCCGCCGGACGCGGGCGATCCACGTTCGTGGCAGCGGTACCCGACCGACGGGCACGACACGAAAGACAACGCGGCCGACTTCCATCTTGCGGTGCCGACGCCCGGATTGCCTAACCTATGAGTGTGCTCGACGAACTATCCCGCCGTCAGAACACGATGGTCTGGTTGCTCGAAATCGACGGCCTGCAAAAGACGTACTACAGCAGCCCGACGGCCCCGACGCTTCCGCCCTATGCCGAGGCATGGACGCACACAGCGGCGCCCGGGATTATGGCGGTCACATCGGCAGACCAGGAACTGGACGTGCTTCAATCTGTCGTGACGGCTGGTCAAGTGTCGGTCACTCTGGCGGTGACTCGCGACAATGACGCACGGCTATTGATGGCGGTTGGGCGAGATGGCTCGCCACATATGGCGACGCTCGCCTCGACGCTCGACCAGACCGGCGGTGGGCTCGTCGAGGTTAACGAGGACATAAGCGGGTGGCCTGCGGCGGGTTATCTTTGGATCGGTAAGGAGTGCATCCAGTACTCAGCGCGCTCGGTCGCGTCACCGTGGCAATTCACGATTGCTCTCGCCACCGACCGCGGGTGGTGGGGTAGCGAGCAGAGAATGCACATCGCGTCCTCTGTCGAGGGGTGGGCACCGCGCATCTATTCGCAGTGCGTGACCTGGCAGAATCGCAAGGCGCGGGTGCTCGTCTCGTCGCTCAGGCCGGACGGTTCGCAGGCCGATGGCTGGGTGGAGTACGTCAGCGGGCGCATCGTGAGCAACCCCGAGATTTCGGGTGATGGTCTATCGGTCGCGCTCAACATTATCCCGCACACCGACGCGCTCAGCATCAGCGTGGGCGGCGGTGTCGAGAGGACCGGGCTACAGCAAGGGCTGCACACGTTCGACGGCCAGTCTGGCGGCACGTTCATGTGCGCGGTGGGGTACTCTCAGGGTGAGGCGTGGTCGGATGACACGGGGTTCAACGCCGCGGCCAACACCGAGCTGAAGATTAAATGGGCAGCCCACAACGGCACGTTTGACCTTGCCGCGGTGACGACAATCGGCGGCGCCAATCCAGACTACCAGCGTCGCGGTCGTGTTGTGGACGAGGACGGCACCGAGGCGGCTCAAGATGTGACCGCGTATGTCGGTCTCCCAGATGGTGACGCCATTGGCGACGAGTTGACACTCAGCCCGGGGACCGTGTTCGTGACGCCTCGCCGCAAGACTTGGCAGAACGCGGCAGCCTCAAACAACATCAGCGCATCGGTGCTAACCGCGCCAGGTGTGCCCGAGGTCATCCAATGGCCGGGCGTTGCGCTCGCTCGTCTAACCGCGCTTATGTCGCCTCACGACCACCGAGACACGCCACTACAACTCGGGCAGTTCGCGGATGTGATACTCGACCCGAACCACGCGAGCGGTGGGCCGGTGGTGCAGTTCCGCTTCAACACCGCCCGTCCGGCGGGCGCGTTCGTCAAGATAACGGCATGGGACGCGAGCGGAGAGGCCCTCTACTATGGGGCCTCGGGCTTCGCTTCTGACGCCGCCACAAAAGTATGGATGCTGGAGACTCAGCAGCACGCCAACGTGGGCGCCATCGTGATTCGTCGTGAGTCTGGCGCGCTAGGCAATGCACAAGTCCTCTGGGAGCAGGCCGCGGCCGACGGTTCCTTGATTGTGCCCGTGCGCGGATACCCGGACGCCTACTACCAGCGGGGCGAATCGTGGATTCATATCACCGATAACGTCATTCGGGGCAGTCGAATCCTAGTCCGATGGACTGAATGGGACGGCGAGGAGTACCGGCAATCCATCGCGATTGACGAGTCGGGGACGCAAGCGGCGGACCTTATCACCCCGGGGCAGCCTGGGACATTGCTCAAGATTGACACGGACCAAGACCGCTGGAATATGAGCTTTGGCGACTGGCCCGGGCAATCCAAGTGCACGATTGAGGAGGACGTCTCTTGGCGCAATACCGGCCCGAAGACGGTACTGCTCAACGTGCTAATGAGCGGCGACGGCAACGGGTACAACTCGACGTTCGACGTATTCGCAATGGGCGCAAATCTGCGACAGGATGAAGTCGATATCCAATCTTTCGTCCGTTACCCATACCCGGACGGTTTCGCGCAGCGCCTCACGCTCAGCCTCAACGATTGGGACAGCATCACTATCCGAGAGTTCGTGGAGCCCATCCTACGCAGCATCGGCGCGGCCCTTGTGCTGCGTGTCGAGCGGGTAGCGGCAGCCGGTGCGGGCGGTGTCCTACGCCGGCGCCTCACGCTTGTGTCGGTGTCCTCGGAGTACGCCGGCGACGCCATCGGCACGATTGCAAACGGCGATTGGCTCGCCAACTCTCGACCTGATACAACCGACGATGATCGAATCGTCAACATCATTCGGGCCTCGACGGGCTACGACAGCGCGGCGGACGAGTATTCGACCATCGTCAACCTAGTCAACCGCGACTCAATCGGGGAGTACGGCTCCGCACCGACGGATGAGCTAGACCTGCGCGGCGTCACGATACCGCCGGGCAGTCCAGCCGACCATCTCGCCAGCCTGCTGCCGTTCAGCGCGGCTCGATTCGCTCAAGTCGGCGCACCTCGCCGGCAGATTGAGGGCGCGATTGCATGGGCCGATGCGGTGCAGATCAACGCGGGCACGACCGTCATGGTGTCGGCGGTCGACATATACGGCTACGACGGCGCACGCGGTATCAGCGCGCAACCGATGCGGGTGATTTCGATCAACGGCGACGGCTACAAACAGACGGCGCGCATCAAGCTGACGTGGCATGACTCGACGGTCAGTGGGTGGTCGCCATCGCTTATGGTCGCGGCGGTGACGAACGCGAGCACATATACAGTTGAGGCGAACATTTACACCGAGACGACTGACCCGGTGTCGGGCCTCGCGCTTGAAGACGTGGACTACTGGCAAGCGGGCGATTCTATACGGGCGTGTCCTCGGGGTAGCTACGGTACCTCGACGGGGGGTCTGACTGTGCTTTCAATCGTGGGCAACCTGGTTACGCTCAGCGGCCCGGCGGTGCCCGCGCTCAACGTGGGCGACACCCTCAGACCGGACGGGTACGCGCAACCGGCGACAACGACAACGCAGCAAGCCTACGCATACCTAGGCGATGACGCGGGCGGTTTGGGCGCTGTGCCAGACCCGGCGAAGTTGTACGCCTAGACAGGCTGCGGCATAATGCGAGCGCAGGCGCAAGCCTCGCACCCGTTGCGCCCGAGTTGCTCGCCCAGCTCGGGCGCAGCACCAACACAGCAGGAGGCGAGCCATGCTGCCACAGTCCGACAATCTCAAAGACCGAACCGCGCCAGTGCGATTCGTCGTGCTCCACACCACAGGCCGCACGTTCTCCGGCCGAGTGGGTGGCACGACCGATGGCGCTCTCGCCCGCTACACCAGCACAGCCGCGCCGTACTATGGCCATGGCATCGTTGACACGGCGGGCACCTATGCGCAGCTCGCCCCGTACAGCGCGCGGGCGTACCACAGCGCATCGCTCGACTGGCGCTACGAGGCAGGCGCGGATGGCGAGCCGTGGCGGTTGTGGGCCAAGCCACTCAGCGCGACGACTGCGGACTATATCGAGCACAATCGGCCACCCGATGTGGTGTGGGATTGGTGGGACGCTCGTTGGCCTGGCGTACCCTCGCCGCTCGATCTAATCGGGACGCGCAACCCGAATAATCACAGCATCGGGCTAGACCTGCTACCGACTCCGACCGGTGACTTCTCCCGGCGTCAACTCGAGGTCGCTGCGGGATTGTGCTGTGAGTTGCTCGCTGACGCGGGCCTCACCGCTCGCATGGGCGGCATGGCGCCAACGGTCGTCACCCACTCGGATATTGACCCGATGCGTAGGGGCACGGTCTTCAAGGCTGGCAAGGTGATCGGGCGTGACTGGGACTTGGGTACGCGCTTCGACTACGCCGGATTCTCCGACCTGTTGCGCGGCGGGGGTCAGTCGTGAGGGGCTATCGCAAGGCCGCTGTAGTGGGCCTGCTTGGCTCGCTGGTCTGCCTCCTAGCACTGGCGGGCATTGAGGGAGCGGCGCCGTTCTCCGCGCTTGCAGCGCTCGGTGGTTCATTCTGCGGGGCCAATCTCTTTGAGCACCGAGCCGATTCGTGAGGCGCGTCCCGTGGTTCGTGTGGCTCGCCATCGGCGCGACTGTCGCTATCGTGGCGGGCATCCTCGCCGGTCCAGAGTACGCGGCAACGGGCGTGTTGCCCACGCTGCTAGCAAAGCAGGCGCTCAACCGAGCGCGGGTGCTCCGCGTCGAGGCTGATGAGATCGACACCCCGACCGAAATCTTCGACGCAGGCCCGTCCGCTGCTGAGCGGTTCGAGGCGGGTGAGCAATGAGAGCATGGCTCGCCGCGCTGGTCCTCTCGACGCTCGGCACAGTGCGCGACGAGGGCCACTGTCTAGACCAGCGGGCGTTTGTTTTGACGCTGCACGAAATGCAGGCAGTCGAGGCCGAGGTGAGCACGCTACGCGCCGATGTGGGCGTGCTCAAGACCGCGCTACGCGAGGCTAAGTTGGAGACCGCTCGGGCCCTTGAGACTCAGGCAGTGTGCCTCACCGCACCGGTCGAGGCGTGCGACTGCTCAGAGTGGACCGCTGCCATTATCGGGACGGGCGTGGGTATGGTAAGCTGCGGCACATTTTGGATTGGTACCCACCTGTGAGCGAGCCGAATACATCAGTAGCAGACCATGCGAAGGCGCTCGCGTCATCGGCCATCGCGGTCGTGACCCTAGGCGGCATACTTGTGGGCGGTATCGTGTGGGTCCACACCGTCAAGACCGACACCGACCGGGCGCTCGTCGCCATCGGCAAACTGGAGACCCGGATGGATGAGCAGACGGCCGCAAACCGCGCACTCTCCGAGTCGATGCTCAAGTTGACCTTCGCTGTCGACGCGCTCGCGAAAGCATTTGCGGCACCCCGATGAAATGAGGAGCCCAATGTTACTACTCGCCCTCGCCCTCTCATTCGCACCGTCCGAGCCTTCCGTCGCTCAGACCCCGCCGAGCCGAGCTGACACCTACGCTGCGGCGGCGGTGCAACTCGCCAGACTGCGCGAGTTGCTCGCCCGTATCCGTCGAGACCTACCGGCGCCCGCAACCCTCGACAGGGTGACGCCGGTAGAAGACGTGGACAAGTACGCCAGCCCGTTCTAGCCCTCGCCGCCTCCACCGCTGAGCGACGGTATCGCCGTGGCGAGTCAACCCGCGCTCGCGTCGAGGGGTTACAAACGCGACTGCATCGGCAGCCCAGACCGGCGCATCGAGTAGGCCGAGCCGTGCGCGTAACGCGATGGCGATGTGCTCGGGTGTCACGGGCCACTTGCATGCGGCGGGCATGCCTCGATTCCAAGACGCATCGAAGACCCGCCACAGCGGTATGCCTCGCGCCGTCGCTCGATTGACGGCCACTTGCGCGACGACCTCGCCATCATCGTACCGCCGGCCTGACTCGATGCAGACCGAGTGTGCTGTGACTAGGATGGACAACACCAGCTCGATCATTTGGGCAACGCCTCGCGCAAGACGCGACCGCCCCACACGCTCAGATACTGCTCGGACTGTCGCTCAGTATCGGGCACCACGCAGGCCACAAGTGGCGGGCGCTGGTCAAAGCGCGGGGGCTCGGTCTCGCAAGCGCACTCGATGCCGCATGCGGGGCATATATCGAGGCACCTGCAATCGCTCGGGCACTCGCCGCAAAATTCGCAGGATGGGTCCATATCGTACGCCTCCAAAGCGCGAGGCGACCCTATCACGACCGCGCCAAGCCCCGCCAAAATACTTATTTAACGTCGGATAAAATAAGTGTTTGACGCCGGATAAATATGCGTCTACTGTCTGGTCATCGGCAATCGAGCCGACCGAAACGGAGACCGACAATGACCGACCTTATCAACCTGACCGCATCCATCATCGAGGCCCACACTACCGCAGTCGTCGCGGCATGGAACGCCGGCAATAACGCGGGCCAGGGGTACGAGATTGGCGAGGACGGCGATGACACCATCGCCGCGCTCGGTGCCTCATTCGTGACCGACATTGGGTACCTCACAGTGGGTGTCTACATGGGCAGCGTCATCGCGGTGGGCGACAGCAGCGGGCCATGGGCGGTCGATGTGACCGCAGTCTTCGCGGCGTAATCAACCGAGCCTCTCGGGGCTCACATCAAGGAGAGAATGTGAACATAAACAACCTACTACGCGACGCGATTACATGCGCCGGCCCACTGGGCCGAGTCGTCTGCGAGCGTCACCACTCCTGTGGAGACCCTGGGTGGAATCGCGAGCAGTGGACGATTGACGCGAGCGGCGCGGTGTCCGAGCGATTCGATGGCCCCGGCCCGTGCGACTCGATGCGGCGTACTCCACGCCCGGCTGCTGCTGGTAGCACGGCATTCGGCTCGGCCCGATGGGGCGTGTACATGGCCGAGAGGGCCGCGTCATGATGGTCGGCACACTCAACACGCAAACAGCGGCGGCGCTCAAAGCGGCTCGTGAGCGGGGCGCGGTCAAAGCGGCCGACCTTGCCGAGGCTATGGGCCTGAGCGTCGACGCGCTCTACCGCATCGAGTCAGGCAAGACGACGATCTCGATCAAGCACATTGCAGCGGCAGCGGCGGCGCTCGGCTACACGCCGGACGGTCTACTCAGCGCACTCGCTAGCGACGTACGGAGGGCATCATGAGCGACACTACCGCAGCCATTCAAGAGTGGGTCTGGGCGGGACGCGGGCAACCGGTCACAGCAGAGACCATGCAGGCATACCTACCCGACGCGCCGGCGCGGGCCGTGCACGTCAACGCGGTAGACTGGGAGTTCAATTACGTCCGGCGTGAGGTTGCGAGCGCAATCTCACGGCTGGGTCGCAAGCCCTCGCGCCACTGTGTGATGCAGTTCGATGAGACCTTGCAGCGGGCGTTCTCTGGACAGTGCGGCATGGCGGCGCTCTTCGACGAACGGTACTGCGCCGACTCAACACCCGAGCTGCGCGGCATCTTCGCCGCCTACGTCGGATGGATCGACGCTGCGTGCCCCGGGATTCCCGGCGTCAAGGGGTGGGCATCATGAGCGACACCAGCGCGCTAGCAGTCAGCACCGCACCGGTCGACAGCCTCGACGCCCTCACGACCGCGATTGGCGTATTCGGAGCAATGGAGCGTTCGAGCATTCTACCGAAGGGCATCAACAATTCAGCCGACGCGGCAATCGTCGCGATGTACGGCGCCCGATTCGGTTGGGGTCCAGTGGCGAGCCTGTTCAACTGCTACATCGTGGAGGGGTCGCCGAGCCTCAAGTCGGACTGCATGGTGGGTGTGGTCCTGTCGAGGCGCGACGTGTGCGAGTACTTCGACTGTGTGCACACCGACGCGCTGCGGGCGACGTACGCCACGAAGCGAGTCGGCAGCACGCGGGAAATCACGTTGTCCTACACGATAGACCAGGCGCAACGGGCGGGGCTTCTCAACCGCGGCCCGTGGAAGCAACACCCGGAGGATATGCTGCGGCACCGGTGCACATCGAAGCTCGTGAGGATGGTCTACCCGGACCTCTTCGCGGGGGTCTTGACTCCGGATGAGCAGCACGACAAGTCGGCGCCGCGTGCCCCAGTCGCGCACCCTCAGCAGCACCGAGCGGTGCAGCCCGATGTGGTTGACGCGGTGTTTGTGCCGGACACCCCACGTTCTGAAGAGGGTGAACGCAAAGAGTCGCCTCCGCAACTCAGCAGCCTGGGGTTCTCGGCGGCATGCCTGGAGATGGGTTTGAGCCGCGACCTTGTGTGTCTCTGGCGGGAAGAGGTGTCGCCAAAATCGGAGTGGTCCGACTTCCGCCGGGGCGGCGTGGTCGCAATCCTCAAGGGCTACGGTGGCAAGTGGGAGCTTGCCCGGGGTATCGAGCCGACTGGGCCGGCGGCGTGGGAACTCTTCGACAGCCTGACCGACGGCACCGCAGGTGGGGCTGCTATCGCGGCGGGTGTCGAGGGTATCGAGGCTCATGAGCTGATGCGCGGCGATTGGCTGGCTGAGTTCTTCGGCCGCAGTAAGTGAGGTGGTCGGCGTCAGCGCGGACGGTTCCCGCCACGGTGGAATTTGCTGTCGCGGCGGGGCACGGGGATCCACAGGTTGCCGAGCCGTCCGCAGTGGCGCCGACATGAGGCGCGCAGACCCGGAGCATGAGGCGCAATGTGCGGTCGTGGCGGTGCTGCGTGCGAGCGGTCTGGTCTTCGCGTCGAGTCTCAACGGCGTGCGTCTATCGCGGACGCAGGCGGGCAAGGCGAGCCGTTCAGGCATGGAGGCTGGAGAGCCGGACCTGTGCATTTACGACCAGCCTCCGAACATGCCCGAGTGTATCGGGATGATGATAGAAATGAAGCGAGCGAAGGCTCGACCCAAGACCGCTCGGGCTCACAGGTGGAGCGGCGCGCTGCCTCACCAGCGGGCGCGGATGGAGCTACTCGAGGCCCGGGGATGGTGGTGCGTGGTCGGCTACGGCGCGGCCGGCGCCATCGATGAACTTAAAGCGGCGGGCTACGCGCTCGCGGGGTGCGTATGACGAGGCAAGAAATCGAAGCGGCACAAGCCGAGGACAGCGCGACGGGCGGTCGGAGTCGATGGTATGCCGTCGAACGGCGAGGACTCCCGCCCATGCAAGCGCGACTGTATGCGGTGTCGGAGTATATCTATGCGGACCCGCGGCGCGGTCAGGGCTCAGGGCTCCGCATCCACGGCTGCAACCGTGGCGAGCGGTACATTCCCGCCTGGCATGGCGACGATTGCAAGATTGAGGCGGTGTGCGCCATCGACAGCGATGGGCAACCGGTAACGGTGTGGCTCAACGCGGTGATGGGTGAGTGGTCCGACGGACATCAGGCGCAAGTGGACGAGGACCGGGCGGCGCGCAAGGCTGCGGATGATGCTCGTGCAGCTCGGGGCGCGGCGTCTCTGGCGGCGCTGCTCGCGGCGAATCCACCGCGCAATCCGTGAAGCGCAACCCGATATGGAGCGAGCGCAAGGCGGCAAGGGTCGCGAGGCTCGGGACGACCGAGGCGAAAGAGTGGGCCGCGAAATTGCGCGACCCACATCCAGACGAAACGAAAGACGGAGACGATGAGCAAGGGACGGCAAGTGGTGAGGACCGATTGGCAGATGGCGGGACACGCGAAAATCATCAACACGGAAGAGACGACGCTGATTCATGAGCGGGCACCGACCGACGCGAACCGCTCATGTAGCGGGACGCCAATCGGCTGCGTGGTGCAGTTGTTCGGCGGGACTGGCGAGCCGTGGGCGTGGGTCGGCTACGTCTTCACCGACCACAACCGGCGCAAGCAAGGCCGGCGGTGCGTCACCGACAAGATGGCTGGTAAGGGCGCGAAGCGGGAGTGCGCTGCGGAGGTATGGGCGGCTCGCGTAATCGAGGCGCGGCACCCTGACCCGGCCGCTGCGAGCACGGACTATGGCTACGGCGTCGGCATGCACACGCGGACATATACCAGCGGTGGCCGATGAGTCACGCGCTGACGGTGGCTATGGGGGCTCGGTTGCGTGACGCGCGGCTCGGCGCGGGTATGTCGCGGGAATCTCTCGCGGTGGCGGCGGGCGTCTCCTACCGCTGCGTCCAGTCGATTGAGCGGGGCAACCGGTGGCCGCGCATTGCCACGGCTGCTGCACTGACTGATGCGCTCGGTCACGAGTTCATCACGCGCACCGGCGGTCCAGTCGTTCGCGTCGATGGTGTCGAGGACACGGAAGCCGAGTGGACGCGGCGGTATATCCATCACCGGACCGCTGCGGTGGTGACCGCCCGCGTATTCTGCGGGGACGCTTGGCAATGGTTCGTGTCGCCGGCGGTGGGCAAGCAGCCGACCGGCGGCCACTCTTGCCAGATAGCAGCCAAGGTGGCGGCCACTCGGTACCTCCACGCGGCCGGCTTTGGCGCGATGGGTGCGAGTTGGGAAGTGGACGGATGACGCTTAAGACGGGGGATCGAGTGTACTTCGGGGGCGATACGGACGGAAACCTACCCCGTCGCAGTCTCACCGGGACGGTCCATTCTGACGCGGCCGGGATGTTCGTCAAGTGGGATTCGTGGAGCACGAAACAGCGGTGGCACATCGACGCGGGAGGGGGCGGTCTGTCGCAACCCCAGCGCACTTGCTTTCGAGTCGAGTTGGTCAAGGAGTCGAGGTCGTGAGGGCACCATTCCCCTACTTCGGCGGCAAGTCTCGCGCTGCGGCGCTCGTGTGGGAGACGTTCGGCCGGGACGTTGCGAACTATGTGGAGCCATTCTGCGGCTCGGCTGCGGTGCTACTGTCGAGGCCAGGGGGTGAGGGCCGAATCGAGACGGTCAACGACGCGGACGGGTTCGTTGCCAACTTCTGGCGGGCCATGGCACTCGACGCTGAGGCGGTCGCGCATCATGCTGACTGGCCTGTCAACGAGGCTGACTTGCACGCTCGGCACCTATGGCTCCTGGGTGAGCGCGACCGCATGACCGAGCGCCTCATGGGTGACGCCTCGTGGTGCGACGCCAAGGTCGCTGGCTGGTGGGTCTGGGGTGCGTGCTCGTGGATAGGCTCAGGGTGGTGCTCGGGCGAGGGGCCGTGGCGCTCGGTCGACGGGGTACTGTCCTTGAGCAACGGGGGGCAAGGCATCAACCGGCAGCTGCCGCACTTGAGCAACGGGGGGCAAGGCATCAACCGGCAGCTGCCGCACTTGACCAGCGGGCGAGGCATCAACCGGAAGCTGCCGCACCTGGGCGACGCGGGGCGAGAGTGGGCGACCGCCATCCATGCCCGTATGCGACGGGTGAGGGTGGCCTGCGGTGACTGGCGCCGCGTGGTCGGTGAGAGTGTGACCGTCATGCTGGGCACGACCGGCGTATTTCTCGACCCTCCATATGAGGAGGGCCAGGGGTACACCGTGCAGCGGGACGGCATCGCCGCTGAGGTGTGGGCCTGGGCAATCGAGGCGGGGGAAGACGACCGGTACCGCATAGCAGTGTGTGGCTATGACGATGGCCGCACCGTGCCGGACGGGTGGCGGGAGGTCGCATGGCGTGCGGCCGGTGGATACGGAGGCGGGCGCGGCAATGCCGCCGATGATAACTCAGGCCGGGAGCGCATATGGTTCTCGCCGGCATGCAACGACAACTCACAGATGGGACTCGGGATATGACAAGCACTGACTTGAGCGGGCTACGCCAGAGGATCCGGGACTTGCGGGAAGGGCTTGGCCTGAGTCAACGCGAGCTAGCAAAGCTGGCGGGGGTCCATCATTCGTGCGTAAGCCGAGCCGAAAGCGGTGCGCGTGAGACGACCGTCAAGACCATCGGGGCTCTCGCCTGCGCGCTCGGTGTCCGGCTGGTCGTCACTCTTCAGGGTGTTGCCGATGTGCCAACGGGCATGTTAGAATCTGGTCATGGAAAATGAACTACCGAAGCAAGCAATCAAGGCCATGAGGGCGGCACCCGCTCTTGTGGTGTCGACCGAGTTGGCGCACACGGAGGTGTCGCTTTTGCTCGCCATCATCTACGCACCGGGCCGGTCTTGGGAAGACGCAACTAGACCGCGCCAGATTCGGCTGTCGGAGTTGGTGAGGCTGTCGAAGCTGAGCAGGTCTACATGCAAGCGGTCGGTTACGAGCCTCCGAGAACGCGGGTTCATCCGATGCGATTCGGCCCCGGGGATGGTCTCGAAATACTCGGTCTGGATCGATGTGAACGGTTCATCATTCGACCCCAACCGGGTCCATGGTGAACCTACCAACCGGGTCCACGGTGAACCTAGTACCGGGTCCACGGTGAACCTTAGTGGGTTCACTGTGAACCCGGGGGTGGTTCACGGTGAACCCACATTTAAGGAGTCTTCAAGGATCTCCCAAGGAGAGGGTAAGGATGGGGGCGCGGCCGCGGGAGGATACGAGGCGCAACACACAAGCCCGGGCGCCACTATCCCCCCCTTCCAGCTTGAGCCCTCAACACCCCAAGAGCCGGCGCCATCCAAACCGGTGCGCGTGAGGGTGCGGGACTTGCCAGCGGTCGAAGACGAGAACGGCAATCTGCCCCACGAGCGGCCCGAGCATATCGACTACTGGGGCACTGAGCTCGAGTATGTACCAGAGGAGGAGGTGAGTGATGACGGTGACGGATCAAGAGCTGAGTCGAGCGATGGCAATCACGACGCGGGCGCAAGTCCGCGATCTGAAGGAGCGGCTCGAAGCGATCGAATCGGACTCGATAACCCTATCGGTGGATCTAGCGGCGGTGGAGCGGTCGGCAGCGTCGATCATTCGGTCGGTGGCAGTGGTGATGGACTCGCTCGACCTGCTGGCGGCGAGGGTGTCGAGGATCGAGCGGGCGCTGAAGCCCGATTGGTAGTTGATGGATGGGGCGCAAGTCGCCCGGAATGTGTGGACGATGAAGAGGATAGACCAAGCGGCGATGGTCGCGGAGCTCGCGAAGCAGACGGCGCAACTCGAACGGCTGGTTGGGGTGGTGGAGACGACGCTGAGCGCGCTCGACCGGATCGGCCGGGTGGTCCAACTGCTCAACGCGAGAGTCGAGACGCTGGAGAGGCCTCGCGAGCCGATGCATTAGGCCCGGACGAATGGGTCGACCGCATCAAGGCTGCATGCTCGGGGCCGGTAGGGGTCGACACATCGGCGCCACCGGAGTGGGCACCGCTCACCGAGTACATCCACCACGAAGCAGGCCCGGGGTCGATGCGCCTCGTTCGCGACTTGCGCGGGTGGCTGACTGCACCGAGCGCGGCGCTCAAGGCGCAAGGCCTCAACACTCCTGAGCAGAGGTGCCCGGCGTTCGCGGCGGCGTACCAGTGGCACATTGAGAACGGCACGACCGACCCGAAGGCCGTTTGGGTTGTCGAGCGGGCTTGCAAGATCGAGAAGGCGAAGCGAGACGCGGCACCCAAGATGCGCGTGCTCACATCATCGGGGCATGAGCCCCACATCAGGACACCACACCGGCCAGAACTGTGGGCCGAATTGGAGGAATCGAAATGAGTGGCGAGACTCAACACACCGAGGACGACGGGGGCTACGACTCCCGCGTCGAGTGGCCGGACGACCTCATCAGCGCGCCGCGCTGGACGCCGATGATACAGGCGCTGACGATGGGCAGCAGGCGGCTCCGTCCGTGGCTCCGGGAGGTGGTCGCAGAGGGGCTGATCGAAATGCTTCCGCTCGCAGGCTGGTCGCTCGCGGGTGCCGACTTGCGCGACTTCGATTTGCAGGGCCTCGACTGTCGAGGGGCGGACCTTCGAGGCGCGACGCTGAGGCACGCGGACTTGAGGGGGGCGGACTTGCGCGGCGCGGATATGCGCGGGGCAGACTGTCGCTGGACTACCGACCTGCGCGGCGCGGACTTGCGCGGCGCTCTCACCGAGGGGGTTGATTTTGGTTTCGCATACCTCGACGGGGTGCGCTTGTGAGCGGGCTCGACGCCATCGCGGCAGAGGTACGGGCTTGGCAAGCGGAGACGTTCGGCCCGGCAGACCGACGCACTGGGTGCTACTCCAGGCTTGACCACATCCGGCGCGAGGTGGGCGAGGCTCGGGACGCGGCGTATCTGGTCGACCGGTACACCGAGGAGGGGGCCAACCCTGCATGGCTCGCGACGGCTCGCGCTGAGCTCGCGGCCGAGCTGGCGGACGTGCTCATCTTGCTCTTGAGCGCAGCCGACGAGGCGGGGGTTGACCTCGCGGAAGCTGTCGCTCGAAAGCACCAGGTCAACACGCGGCGCAAGTGGGGGCGACCGGACGCGGCCGGAGTCACCGAGCACATCGAGGCTCGATCGTGAGCGGGACACCGACACACGAGGCTGAGGTCTCGCTCTTGGGGTCCATCATGCTCAGCCAAGACGCGCTCGGGCCATGCGCCGACCTCATTGACGCGGCATCATTCCGCGACACTCGGCACCGGCTGATATGGTCGGCGATGTGCAGGCTCGACGCGAGGGGTGGGGCTATTGACGCGGTGACTGTGGGCGTGGAGCTGGAGGCCGCAGGCGCGGGGACTGAGGTAAGCGCGGGAGGGTTTGGGTATCTGCTCAGCCTGACGACGGCATCGGCCACATCGGTCAATGTAGCCTCGCACGCTCAGGTGGTGGCAGACGGAAGCAAGCGGCGTAGGCTGTACGAGGCGGCGGTCGGTATCTCCCAGCATGCGTGCGACACGTCGCAGACCGTTGGTGAGGCGCTTAGCGCCTCTGACGGCCTGCTCGCGGCGCTGCTCGATGTGCCGGGGCGGGGTGAGGTGGTGCAGACTCAGAAGGAGTCGGCGCTCGCGCTGCGGACGGAGTTGCTGGCGGTATCGCAAGGCATCTTCCCGCGGAAGATTCCGTTCGGGTTCAACCTGCCCACGCTCTCGAAGGAAACCAATCTAGGCGCAGACCCGCGATGTGAACTCGTCGCCATCGCGGCTCGTTCGGGTGTGGGCAAGACCGCGCTTGGTGACCAGCTGGCAGACGAGATAGGGCGGCTCGGACTCGGCGTGGTGTTGTACTTCAGCGTCGAGGTGTCGGGCGAGAAGCTCATTGCGAGGCGCCTCGCGAGGCGAACGGGCATCGACCTGGGGTGCATCAAGTCCTGGAAGTTTTCGCACGCTGGCGACGATGACAACGCGGTTCATGAGCTGACCGGTATGGGCATGCAACGCGAGGGCGTGACTACCTACTTCAGGGCGGGGCTCGATGTGGGCTACATCGCTCGCAAGGTGAGGCAAGCGTGCAGGCGGGGGCCTGTCGCTGCGGTGGTCATTGATTATTTTCAAGTCCTCTCCATCACTGATGGGGTTCGGTATGGCAACACGACGGACAAGCTTGACGCCATCGCAGCGGCGCTCAAGGTGATTCAGGTTGAGAACGGGGTCGCCATGTATGTGCTCGCCCAGCTCAACCGAGGCGACAAGCAGCGGCCGAATGCGCCTCCGGTGGAGAAGGACATCCGCGGCGGGGATGGCCTCGCGTTCTGGGCGTCCATGGTCCTGCTACTGCACCGGCCCGCGTATCTGGACCATGGGTTGATTGATGACGACGGCCGCACTGAGACGGCTACGATTCTCGCGGTCAAGAATCGTGAGGGTAAAGTCTTCAATCTGACCGTTAACCATCGGCCCGACTGCGGCGCGTTCTGGGAGCGCAATGCGGGATGGCAGAGGCGACCGCCGGCAGACTTGATGGACAGCCTACAGCGTGAAGGGGTGGTGACGTGAATGGCATGGCTAATCAGCAGGGCGCTCAGCGAGGCCTACGCGAGCTCGCGCTCTTTGCAGGGGCAGGCGGTGGAATCCTCGGAGGTAAGTTGCTCGGGTGGCGAACCGTCTGTGCTGTCGAGTACGAGCCCTATCCCGGATGCGTACTCGTCGCCCGACAGAATGACGGCACTCTCGCGCCTTTCCCGATTTGGGATGACGTTCGCACCTTTGACGGTCGACCATGGCGCGGCGGTGTTGACGTGGTTTCTGGGGGGTTTCCATGCCAGGACATATCATGCGCCGGCAAGGGCGCCGGACTCGACGGCGCAAGGTCCGGACTCTGGGTGGAAATGGCCCGCATCATTCGTGAGGTACGACCGCGCTACGTCTTCGTGGAAAACTCGCCAATGCTCACTAGCAGGGGGCTTGGCGTTGTTCTCGGAGACTTGGCCGCGCTGGGGTTCGATGCGGAATGGGGAGTGCTCGGCGCGGACGACGTTGGCGCCCCGCATATCCGAAAGCGCATCTGGGTTGCCGGGCATGATTCCAACGCCGGTCAAGATGGACGCAGCAGGGCGCACGTCGAGGTGCCCAATTACGACAGCAGCTCATGCGGGCACGTCCCTAACTTCGTGGGCGCGGGGCGACGACTTAAGGGGCCGACTGTGGTTCCCTCCACCAGGGGGACAGAAGGTCCCGCCACTGCGGACGGTGGAGAATTGGCCGACACCGCCGGCACACGATGCGAGCGGGCGGGGCAGTCGTCCAGCCAGCAAGACAAGCACCCATCACATGGCTTCTCTCGAGTGGGTTGTGATGCATCAATGGCCGACTCCTACTGCGAGGGATTGGAAGTCAGGGAAGGCGAGTCAACAGACGATGGATCGGAACAGCCGACCGTTGAGCGAGGTCGTGTATCACCGGGAGTTTTTCGGGACGCCGACCAAGGAGATGTCGGTCCGAAGCCGGTCGAAAACACCGGGCGAAATAGCGGAGGATCTTGGTGGACATCTGAACCCCACTTGGGTCGAGTGGCTGATGGGGTGGCCGCTCGGGCACACCGACTTCGCGCCATTGGCAACGGCCAGGTCCCAGCAGTGGCTGCGCTCGCATGGCGCCTACTCACTACCCGAGGGGGATGGTCATGAGTGACGCGGCGAGGGTGGCGCTACTCAAGCGCATTGTGGGGCTCCTGCTGGGGCCGTTCGGCGCGGCGCATAGCACGGGCCTCGCTCTTGAGCGGCTGCGGCTTCAGCATGGCGCTGGGTGGCTGGAGGCGTACGCGAGGGAGGTGGGCCATGAGTGAGCGCATGCGTGCGAGGATTCATCTTGAGGGTGGCGAGTCGGTCCCGGTGCCGTGGTCGGTGCTTGAGGTGGGCGCGGGGCTACAGCGTTGCGCCCAGTCGGGCTCGGATTGGCTGCTGGTCGATACCGATGCGGGTGACGTGGTGGCGTTCGTGTGCGTTGCTCGGGTGGCGTGGGTGTCGACCATCGACGGCGGGGCGGCGTCGTGACGTGGGACATACGCGATGGCGATTGCCTTGACGCGCTGCGGGCCATGGGGGACGCCTCGATAGACTCGATCGTCACCGACCCACCTTATGGGCTGGGCGACTGCTCACCGGCTAACGTCGAGGCGTGCCTGCGTGCTTGGCTTGCTGGTGAGAAGCACACCGGGAAAAAGGGCTTCATGTCAACCACTTGGGATGGCTGGGTTCCAGGGCCCGAGGTGTGGCGTGAGTGTCTGCGCGTGCTTAAACCGGGCGGGCACCTGCTCGCGTTCTCTGGCTCGCGTACTGTCGACCTTATGGGGATGGCGATTCGGCTCGGGGGGTTTGAGCTGAGGGATACTATCCACTGGCTGTATGGATCGGGATTTCCGAAAAGTCTGAATGTCTCGAAGGCGATAGACAAAGCGGCGGGGGTTGAGCGGGAGGTGATAGGCAGTCGGAATAAGTTGCAGAGTTACGGAGCTAACGAGGTGTTTGGGCAAGGCCCCGACAAGGGCGGCGTGCAGTTGCTGACCGCCCCGGCGACCGAAGGCGCGAAGCAATGGGCAGGCTGGGGGACCGCTCTAAAGCCCGCGTGCGAGCCCGTCGTGGTCGCTCGCAAGCCGCTGGGCTCTACCGTCGCGGCGTGCGTGCTTGAGCATGGGACTGGGGCGCTGAATGTGGACGGGTGCCGGGTGGCGACGGGGGACAGTTTGAACGGGGGCACATACTCGCACGCAGCGGTCCAGACTGATTCGACTCGGTGCATGAATCGAGGGTTGGTCAATTCGGCCGGCCTCGCGTTCCCGGACCCGGCAGGCCGGTGGCCTCCGAACGTGCTGCTACAGCATGCCCCCGAATGCGAGGGCGACCACAACGGGCGCGGGTGCGTCGAGGGGTGCGCGGTGGGCGAGCTGGGTTTGCAGAGTGGGGCGAGTGGGGCGAGTGTGTCACCGGCCACAGTGGGTCTCGGCGGACGCCCGTCCGAATATGGTATGGGCACCCAGTCTGCCGTGCCTTGTCATGGCGACGAGGGCACGGCGGCGCGGTTCTTCCCGTCCTTCCGGTACACCGCGAAGGCTAGTGGGGCTGAGCGGGATGCTGGGTGTGGGGGTGAGTCATCAACCCGCACGCTCGGGCACAAGCGGTGTTCAGTTTGCGGACGCCAGCGGGTTAACGTCAGCGGTGCGTGCCAGTGCCCCAGTCCGGAATGGGTCCCCCCTGAACAGTCGAAGCCAAGGGCGAACGGCCACGCCACCGTGAAGCCCGTTGAGGTTATGCGGTGGCTCGTCCGGCTGGTGACTCCACCGGGCGGTGTGGTGCTCGACCCGTTCTGCGGCTCGGGCACTACCGGGTGCGCCGCGATGGTCGAGGGCTTCGACTTCGTCGGGTGCGAGCGCGAGCCCGAGTACGCGGCGCTGAGTCGGGAGCGTATCGCGTGGTGGGCGGAGCATGGCGCTGCTTCGGTTGAGGCGTGGAGCGCGAAGCGAGCGCGGGAAGCTGAAGACGAAGCGACGGGGCAGTTGAGCCTGCTGGGTGGGTAGGGGGCATGGGGTGGCATGGGGTGACAGGCACGGCATCGGGCACCCGCGGACCCGGTTTCAGTCTCGCGGGCTCGGAAATGCCGAAATCTTGGAAATAAATCGTAAATCGTCGGAGCGGTGCCGCAAAGCGTTGCAGCACTAGGGGCAGCGGCCGGACCTCTCTAATCTGGTCTGGCACTAGGGGCAGCGGGAAAAACGTCGCAAACCGTTGCGAGAGTAGGGGCAGCGGGGGTGGGCTTTTTTTTGGAGGGGTCGGAAAAAGAGTCGGACCTGCT
>Ga0307987_1000263_pt1 | contig 32305 bp, 25 predicted proteins | sample EllFjometagen181_FD_203157 | JGI IMG/M metagenome (GOLD analysis project Ga0307987, IMG submission 203157) | Marine microbial communities from Ellis Fjord, Antarctic Ocean - #181 | ecosystem: Environmental > Aquatic > Marine > Unclassified | place: Southern Ocean | collected 2014-10-08 | reverse complement strand
CGTTGGATCTTTGCTATGTCGCCTGCGGTCGTTTTGAGGGATTCTGGGAGCAAAACCTGAAACCGTGGGACACCGCCGCCGGCGCGATCATCGCCAGGGAAGCCGGGGCGATGGTGACCGATTTTTCCGGAGAGCCGTATGTGGGCGCCAAAAAAGAGATTCTTGCGGCGAATCCCGATATTCATGGCCAGATGCTGGCTTTGTTTAAAATAAAACCAAGTTTGATGGCGTCGTAAAAAATAAAGATATGTTGGGTTGCTTCGCTTAACCCAACCTACAAGTAATCGTAATTAATCAGCATCTGAATTATGTAATGTTGCGTCTGGTTGCAAAACCGATTTTTTACGACGCCATCAAGTTTAAAATAAAAACAGCCTGGAGATAAAAGGCTGAAAATAAATAAGCAAATCAGGGAGACTGATGAAAAATAATAAAATGAAAATGGAAGACCGGCTCGACTGTTTTGGAGAATTCCATTCAGGGGATGCCATTTGCTCTAAATTTTGCGCCGTAAACCTGCGTTGTGCCATTGAGAGAGATGAAAAAGCCCGGGTGGAAATACTTGAAGAGCTGGTCTTTTCCGATCACATGTTGATGAAAATGCAATAAGAAACGCGTTTGGCCTTTTTTAAGGGTTATGTTTTATACTATTTTATTTTGGACGGCGGCGGTCGTGGGCCTGCCTGTGGCGGGCGCCGGGCTTCTGCTGTCCTCTAAACTTCGAAAAACAGCGGTGAAACGGCTGGGGCTTTCCCATGCCGCTGGTCCTAATCTTTCTGGTCCTAATTTTCCTGGGTCCAATCTTTCTGGACCTAATCTTTCTGGGCCTGATCTTTCTGGAAAGGCGATATGGGTTCATGCCCTGTCTGTGGGCGAAGTCCGATCCGTGGTTTCCCTGGCAAAGAGTCTTTGCAAAAACAGACCCTCCGTGGACATCGTTTTTTCCGTCTCCACCCTCACGGGATTTGAGATGGCTCAAAACGAATTGCCAGAGCTTTCAAAAAACATCTTTTTTTTCCCCTACGACGTCCCGTTCCTGATCAAAAAAGTCATTAAAAAAATCAATCCGCGGCTGGTGGTCATGGTGGAGACCGATGTCTGGCCCCATTTTGTCTCTGAAATCAAACGGCGGGACATCCCTTTGATTTTGGTCAACGCCCGATTGTCCGATGGCTCCTTCGCCGGGTATTCCCGTTTCCGTTTTTTCTTTAAGAGACTCTTCTCCAATTTTTCAGCCATCGCGGTCCAGTCCGACCGGGACGCCGCCCGTTTCAAGGCGCTGGGGGTTCCCCCTGAAAAGATATCGACCACCGGCAACCTGAAATTTGACCCGCTCTTTGACGCCGGGGAAAAAACGCGCGCCCAGGCCATGGCAACGCGCGTGGGCATCGCTGCCGGGCCAACGGTGTTTCTGGCCGGAAGCGTCCACAAGGGGGAGGAGCCCCTGATTCTGAATGTCTTTAAACGGTTGCGGCGGATGAACCCGAATCTGTTGATGATCATGGCCACCCGAAACCCGGCCCGGGCCGGGGCGGCTCGCCGTCTGTTTGAAAAGGCGGGTTTTTCTTCGGTGTTTCTGCCTGGGGCGCAGACCATCGACCCGAAAAAAAACGACCCGGGCGACGGCAAAAAAGACGGCAAAAAAGATGGCAAAAAAGATGGCAAAAAATGGGACGCCGCTTTTGTGGACCGCATCGGGTGGCTGCGATGCCTCTATGGCCTGGCGGACATCGCTTTTGTGGGGGGAAGCCTGGTGAAAAAAGGGGGGCAGAATCCCCTTGAGCCGGCGGCCTTTTCAACGCCGATTATTTTTGGATCGGACATGAGCGATTTTGCTGAGATTTCCGCCATGCTGCTTGAAAACGGAGGCGCGATCCAAGTCCATGATGCCGATGGCCTTTATGACGCGGCGGCGGCCCTGTTGAGCGATCCTGAAAAAGCCCGATCCCTTGGGAAAAAAGCGCATGACATGTTTGCGGGCCACCAAGGGGCGCTGAATCGAACCCTTCGGCTGATTGACCGGACGCTGGACAGGCAAAGGCCATGACGGGGAAAAATCAAACAAATCACAGACGCCGGTCTGAAATTCTTTTTTTCACAGACCGCCGATGATGGCGGCCATGTCACGCCACCATAAAAAGCCGAATGTATCGCGGGTCGATGGCCCCTTTTTTCAGATCTCCATACTCCATCTCCACCTCCTTGAAAAGAGCTTCAAACGCCTCCCCAAGGTTTTGGGATATTTCGTGCATATCCATTTCCGAAGATTCGGAGAGCCATTGAAGAAACGATTTTTTCATGGACTCTTTAATTTTTGCCGGCGTCTCATTTTCGATCCAGAGCGCGTCAAACAGCCCGGCCAACTGCTCCGGCTCAAGGGGCGTCTCTTTTCCCGAAATGGACAGGCGGCTTTTGGCCCACCGGGTGAGAAGGAGGTTTTTCCATGTCAGACGCATGGGTCCAAAGGCGTCGGTTTGAATCGACAAACGGGACAACAGGCGGTCCATCTCCATGATGACATTCAGCTCTTTTTCGGTTTCATGGATATCATCCATGGAAAAAAATTCCCGATAAAGAACATTTTCTTTCCGCCGATTTTCAAAATAAAGGGGCCGTTTCAGATGGACTCCCCCAAGAATGCCCATCCATTTTTCATCCCAGAAATCAAACGCCAGGCCCTGGGCCGCGTGCCAGCTCTTTTTTCGCCAGTCCCCGGCCTTTTGTTTCAAAGACGAGACCAGGCTGTACCCGGTTTTAAAAAGGTCAAACAACGAGACGCTTTTTAAAATCCCCTCGGCTTTTTTCATGTCATCCGGCGCGGGTCGTCCCCCATGACGTTGGCCCAAAAAGGAGCGCTTCGTCAACAGGCGGGCCATGCCGCAACTTAAATAACCGCTGGCTTTTTTCACGGACTCGCGCAACTGCGCTTTGTCCCGAATGGTTTTCAAATCAGCGGTGATGATCTGATTGCACAGAGCGGCGAATTCATTTTGAATGGAGTTTATCGCCGGGTCCTTCGGGTCAATGGAGGCCAGGGTCCGGGAAAACAGATCGTCTCCCCGGACCAGTCGGGGAACGTAAATCAAAGACTGGCCCGGCCCGGCGCCCTGTTCCAAGGCGCGTTCAGGCGCTCGAAGCGGCGGCTCGGAATTTCTCATGGGCTGATAAATGGCAATGGCCTCATGAAACGGGGGAAGCCCCTGTTCCGCCAGACGCGTTTCCCGCATTCGAAACTCCTCTTCCTCGGCTTCCGACGGCATGACCGAGGCCGACTCCAAAAGGATCGACTGGTACGTTTTGTGATCAAAATCCGCCAACTGTTTGAAAAATTCCGTCAAAATAGTGGCATGCCGTTGAAATTTCGGATCGCTCTCCTCCCCGCCAAAAAGATCGTCCCGGATTCGAATGTAAAAGACATCGTCCACCGTGGAAAAATCATCCCCGATGTCGGACGGGTCCTGGTCATGCTCCCGGATTTGAACCTCAATGGCAGTAAACAGATACAAGGCAAACAGATCGTTTTTCTCTTTGACGGCCCATTTGACCAGCCGATGGGGATCAGCCAGAAGCAACAACCCCATCCACCGGGTGATTTGATCCATTTGGACCCGGTCTTTTTCCCATGTCTCCATGTCGAGGATATGTTCCCACTGATCGTCGGAGGCCAGACAAAGAAGCTCAATGGAGTCTTCAATCCCGATGTCATGAATTAAAAAATAGAAATCCTGTTTGCCAAAAGAATGGATAAGGGCCGCGGGCGACGGCGCGTTTAAAATCGTTTCCAACGCCCGCTCAGACTGCATGGAAAAAATCATTTTCCTTGTTTCGGCCAGATTCGCCAAACGAGCGGCCATGACAAGGTCGGTCTCTGACGGGCGATGCGGTTGAATGTTCATTTTATTTTTTTCTCCATTCTGTTTTTCCCCACGGAGCGCATTTGAAAAGAAGAAGCATGCCGGGCAACGCGGCCAGGGCGCATAGTATAAAAAAAGATTCCCACCCCAGCCATTTGGCCATGTATCCGGTGGGAGCCGCCGCAAAAGTTCGGGGAACGCCCATGAGACTGCTTAAAAGAGCGTATTGAGTGGCGGTGAATTTTTTGTTGGTAAGCCGCGCCATAAAGGCGGCGTAGGCCGATGTCCCGGCGCCGGCGCTGAAATTTTCAAAGGCGATGACCAGAGAAAGCCCCATGATGCTGTGCCCGTTTTGGGCCAACAGGGCGAAACATGCGGTGGACAACGCCTGAAGAGCTCCGGCCACCCAAAGGCTTTTGTTGATCCCCAGCCGCAACATGGCCACGCCCCCGGCAAAGGCCCCGAAAATGGTGGCCCAGAATCCGAACAGTTTCACCACTGTGGCGATTTCTGTTTTTGAAAAACCGATGTCCCGGTAGAATAGCAGGGTCATCTCGCTGGCCATGGTGTCTCCGATTTTGTAAAGGAGAATAAAGGCCAGGATCAACAGCGCCCCGTCCCGTCTGAAATATTCCCCCAAAGGCTCCATCACGGCCTCCCGCATTGAGGCGGGCGTTCCAAAGACATTTTCAGGCTCAGGGGAGAGACAGGTGACGACGATGGCGACAAGCATGCAGGCCGCCATGATCAGATAGACCATTGAAAACGGGATATGGTCGGCCAGCGCCAGGCCCCCGGCCGAGGCGATGAGCATTCCCACGCGATACCCGTTGATATAAAAGGAGGCGCCGAGTCCCAACTCTTCGTCCGGGAGATCCTCGCGGCGGTAGGCGTCCACCACAATGTCCTGGGACGCGCTGAAAAAGGAGACGAAAAAGGCCGCGAGGATGGTCAGGGGCAGACGGGTCGACGGGTCGGCAAACCCCAGGCCGCTGATTGAAAAACAGAGCGCGATCTGAAATATCAGGAGCCATCCCCGCCGACGTCCCAGAAACGAGAGGGTGAACCGGTCTAAAAATGGCGCCCATATGAATTTTAAAGTGTATGGAATCCCCACCAGCGCCATCAGTCCGATGACGGAAATGTCAATCCCTTTGTCCTTCATCCATACCTGGAGAAGGGATTTGGTCAAAAGCAGGGGAAGGCCGCTGGCAAATCCCATGAGCATGGCCGTCAACATGCGACGACTGAACATTTTTCGGACGATGGATGGGTCGATCGGGTGATCAGGGACTGTTTTTTTGAGCATGGCTCCATTTCACGCGGCGATTTTTAAAAGGGGGGCGTCGCTCTTTTGTTTTTCCCTCCTCGCGCCATTGGCGCATAAAATCAGATGGATTCCCTTTTGTCAATAATCAAATGCAGCGCCGCTGAAGCGCCCGTCAAAACAGACTCGACGGGGCGGCCGAGTCTGTTTTGACGGGCGCTTAAAACGCTTGTTTAGGCGAGTTTATCATTTGATTTGATTGGGGGGAGGCAAGGCGGCAAGGGTTTGCCGAAAAATAAGTTCGAATCGCCGCCGAGGCATGGCATCGTCGCCGGAATCAAATCGTCTGATTCCGGCGACGGTCGTTTATCTGTTTAATGTTTTTTTTAAATGATTCAGCGATGTGTCAAAGACGCGCATCGCGGCCCTGTCTCCATTCAACATGCCGCCGCTTCACCAACCCAACCCATTGATATGAGCCAAAGAGCCGATGAGCAGGACCGTTCCGATGGCCAGCGCCCCATATCCGAAGACGCGATAAACCAGCCGTTTGACGGGAGTCGCCTCGGGAACCAGAGCGTTTCCGTACAGACCGCTCTGCCTAAGACCCTGAATCCATACCCTTTTTTCATGCCCAGCGGCGTCAATATCAACGCTTCCCTCAAACATGGACAGATCCATGGGAAAATGGCGCCGTCGCAAATGAGCGATGAAAAAATGAATGACAAACACATGGACCATGGCCAGCGCCGCCTCAATGCGGTGAACCCAGAAGGCCACATTCAGGCTCCAGCCGGGAACAAACTGGGTGAAAAACAGAGGAAACGCCAGCAGAAGCCCCGTGCCTCCGATGATGACCATCCCCCAGAAGACCGCCCAGTAGTCGAATTTTTCCCAGTACCCCCACCGGTCGAAATCAGGCATTTTCTTAAGTCCAAAAAACCAGCCGATGTGGCCAAAGAAATCTTTGACATCCTTTGGCCTTGGAATCAGGGAGTCGGAAGCGAAAAGAGATTTCGGAAAATCCCGCCATCTGAATGTGAAAATCAGATAGATAATATGGACGGAAAATCCGAAAATCATCACCGCCCCCGTGGCAATATGGATATCCAGGGTCTGTTCACGCCCCCCAAACAGCCGGGCCAGAAAGTTCCCCCAGGACGTCCCCATGTACATGCGGGACAATCCCGTGGCGGACTGGATCAAAAATGAGAGCATCAGGATCAGATGAAACATCCGCTGGGTCAGAGTGAATCGTCTTATTCTGGATTTTTGTTTATTTCTCATTTATCTTTCTCCTTTCTGACGAAAAGCTCCCGAATGCCCCACAAGACAGTATGCGGAAGAAAAATAAGCAGGGTCGAGACAGCGATCCCCATCATGATCCAGAAGGCGTAAAACAGAGCTGGAAATTCCCTTTTCGCCGTCTCTGTCCCAGGGCGCGGGGGATGCGAGACATACGCGGCGAATGAGGCGTTGGCCCCCGGATGACATTTTGCGCAGACATACGCGTGCCTCCGTATGGGATTCATGGGTGAATAGTAATGATTTATGCTGGCGATGGGGTCATGCCCGTGGCACTGCCGGCAGGAAATGCCGGCGCGAACCGTGTGACTCCCCCTGGCCTCATCGACATGGCAATCCTGGCATTTCCGATTTTTATAAAACCTGACGCCCTGATGGGAATCGGACAGACGGCTCCTGGTTCCATGGGACGTCGAGGATGAATGTTGTGGAAAAATGGTTCGTTGAACAACCCCGGAGATATTGGCAACTGGCCGCAGGCGCCGGGGAAGAACCTCATATCCCTCATAATAGCCTGTGCTCATCTCCTGGGATTTGTGACGCCGCATGGATGACGCGACCTCTTCCCGGGAAAAGGAATCCCCTGGAAGAAACATCAGCGCGGCGCAGACAATCATTCCGGAAAAAACAAAACCCGGCGGAAAAATGAATATTTTTCTCATCTCCCACTCCTTCCGATTATTTGGCGCGCGTATAATCAATCGAATCGACCTGGGCTCCAACAGGTTTCGGCAGTTTTGCAAGGGTTTCCCATGCCTTTTGCAATTCCTTCAGATCGGCGTTTTTATGCTTGTGGCATGTCTGGCAAGAGTTTGGAATATTGGGATTATTCAACGTGTCTTCAGGAAGAAGGGCCGTGAACACATGGCTGTGAATATCCCCTGATTCAGCGCTTTTGGCGATTCTTGGCATGTGGCATCCCACGCAGTTGGCAAAGGAATGGATGGAATGCGCCATGTTTGCGTTCACCTGCACATGACATGTGAAACACTGTTTTGAGCCGGATGAAAGGGTCTGGGAACGGGTGGGTGGAATGCCGATCTGATGAACATAATGACAGGATGTGCATGTGACGCCTTCTTTGGCATGTTTTGATTGCATCCAGTCTATGTATTGCTGATGATGCCCTTTGGAAAATTCATTGGCATAAACGTGTTTGACGTCGCCCGCTTTAAAGGACGTCGATTTGTAATAGGCCTCAAGGGCTTTTCCAGGCTCATAGCCCGCGGCCCAGCCCACCCCTTTCATCTGGGTGGATTTCCCCCGGTTATGGCATGAGCCGCATATTTGAACGGCCACGCCCATGGTCAGCTTGGCGGGATTGATGATGGTCTGGCGTTTTTTAAAAACAGCTGTTTTCGGCAACGCGGCATGCCAAGAGCCTTTTCCATGGCACGACTCGCAAGAGACGCCCAACTCGGAGAATTCCTTTTTCTTCAGGTCCACGCCTGTGGCATGACACCCCCCGCATTTTTCCAGCCAGGGGCGTTTGTCCCAATCGTCTTCATGATAGTTGACCCATCGATGCGTGTCCGCATTGTATTGAATGGGAGAGATGAAAAGCGTCTGATCCTTTTCCACGATATACCGTTGTTTCCACTGACTTCCGATGGTGTACAATATCTCTTCGGTTTTCGGAACGTAAATCTTGTCAGGGGCCACTTTCAGTTTGTCGCCGAGCTTTGCCAGATCCTCTCGTATCTTTTTTTCATCAATGGGAGTGATAATGACATCAACGTTTTTCCGGGCGTCCTGCGTCATCCGGCTGTGCATGGTCATTTTCCAGGAGTCGTAATGTTCAAGATGGCACTGTTTGCACGTCTCAGATCCGACAAACGCTTTGGGTTGCTCCAAAACAGTCTCGGGAACCACCGATTTTTCAGCGCCGCACGACTGAAAAAAAGCGGTGGCCAGCAATGCAGCAAAAACCGCGAAACATCTTTTTCCGTTCATTTTTTTCTCCTTTCTCCAACAAGGTTTCATAATATGACGAAAATGGCGGCCATGGCCAAAGAGACGTCAAAAGCCTGTCTTTATTTCCGCAGGCTTGACGTCCCCCGGCGAGGGCGCGCCATGGCTAAGGGCTCGCTCAATAATGCATTTGCGATTGGGGGGGGGTTACGGCGCCTGCCTGACAAGGGATAAAAATGCCGGCTGAGACACCCCAAATTTTTATAACCCACCCCTACATGATGCGCTCGTGAAAAATCGAATTCGCAAGCAGACACACCATGTCATCATTTAAATTCTGATTGATGACGGACACTTGTAGATTGGGTTGAAAAACGAAACCCAACGTATCTTTACTTTTTACGAGCGTGTCATCAGTGGCGCCAAAATCACAAAATCACATCCCCGGTCCGCTCGGTGTGATATCCCCCAAGCTCGCCAATTCTGCGCCTGAAATCCGCGGAGTGGATGATGTTCAAAACGCTTTGGATACGTTTCGATTCAAAGTGTTCCTGAGGTATGACCAGGTCATACTCTTCGGTGACCACAGGAATGAAGTCGAGGCCCAAAGCCTTTGCGGCGGCGTAAATCCCCAGACCCGCGTCCGCCGAGCCGCTCAACACCGCCACCGCCACAGACATGTGCGTGTATTCGTCATTGGCGTAGCCGTCTATTTCCTGGGGTTTGGCGCCCATCTCCTTTAATTTGTAATCAAACAAAATTCGGGTGCCGGATCCCCTTTGCCGGTTGACAAAACGGATGTCATCCCGGCAAAGGCTCTCCATCCCTTTGATCTGTTTTGGATTGCCCGGCGCTATGATCAGGCCCTGGTCCCGGCTGACCAGGCGCACAAGTTTGATGTCCAGCCCCGGCAGATGTTTTTTGATATACGACAAATTGTAGGAGCCGTCGTTTTCATCCAGAAGATGAGAGCCCGCCATGTGGCAAACGCCTTTTTTCACGGCCATCAGCCCCCCCATGCTCCCCACATGACTGGATGAAATGGCCAGGGAACTCTTCCGGCCTGTTTTGGCCAGATCCGCCAAAACATCCAGAGTGTTGTCATGACTCCCGACAATGACCACGGTGTTTTCAATTTCAGAGGCCGGTTTTATAAGTTCCGCCACAGCGGTTTCATTTTCATTCAACCCTTCGATGTGATTGGGGATTCTCAAAATTCCGTCCGCATCGGAAATCGTGGTCACGCTTCCGGCGCCCCTGGGCAGGGGCATGGCGATGACCCGCTGGCCCACCTTCCCCAGCTTGACCCTCAAAAACTCTTCAACGCCGAGTTTGGATGTGATTTTTTTCGCGGGGATGACGTCGATTTTTTCAGGCTCGCGGGGAGATTGCCCGAGCATTCCGCAGATGAGGGGTCGGATCAACTGTTCAAAGACAATAATGGCTGAAACCGGATACCCTGGGGTTCCAAACACGGGTTTGCCTGATATTTTTCCGATGATCACGGGCTTGCCCGGCATGATGGTGACGCCGTGGACCAGAACCTCCCCCAGATCCATGATGGTTTTTTTTGAATAATCCTCAGACCCGGCCGATGACCCGCCCAAAAGAAGGACCATGTCAAAATCATCCCCGGCCGTAGCCTCCATGACCGCTTTTGCAAGGGCCGCCGGGTCATCGACGATAATCTCGCGACGAACAAACTCTCCGCCGCAGGATTCGACAAGGCGACCCAAAACCGTGGAGTTTGTCTCGATGACCTGGCCCGGCTTCAAGTCGGCGGGGCGGGTGTTTTGCCAATCGACAAGTTCAGAGCCGGTGGGAATAATCAGAACCTTGGGTGTTTTTTTCACAGAGACGGAAAAAACGCCTCCGGAAAGAAGCGCCCCCACGCAATAGGGCGTCACCACATGGTTGCCGGGAAACATCAGCTCGGTGGCCACAATGTCTTCCCCCATTTTTCGGACATTTTGCCATGGAAACGCCGGGGCCTCTATTTCAACGCTTTTGTCGTCGATCTCATTGACATATTCGATCATGATGACCGAATCGGTTCCTGGCGGCATCACATGCCCGGTGTTCACATAAATGGCGTCGGCTCCCACCGCCAGTCGTTTGGGGTTTGATTCGTTGGCCCCGAATGTCTTTGGGGCGCTGACCGCGATGCCGTCCATGGCCGCCGCATGAAAATTGGGGGAGGAGACCGCGGCGCTCACGGCCCCGGCCAACGTCCGGCCCACCGCTTCGGCGGAGGGAATCATTTCCGTCCCACAGTTTTCTTTGTTGTGTTGAAACGCCTGATCAACCACCCCTTGCGCCTCTTTAAGGGTTTTCATTTTAAGGTATATATTGCGGCCTGAACTCATATTTCCCCCAGCTCCATTATTTTTTTAGGTATCCGTTTGAAACCGCGTCATCCAGAATGGATTGCATGGCCTCCCACAACGGGCCTGAAATGTCCCGGACGCATTCGGCCCGTTTCATCACCTGATCCCGTGAAATATCATGCTCTTTCCAGGATCTTCCCTTTGTGTGAACATTGTGCAGAATAGGCATGATCCGATCAAGGGCCGCGGCGAATTTTGCCTCCGGACTCTGACGGGCTTCAAATTCATCCCAAAGCGATCTGAAATCGGCGGCCTGGTCGTCGGGCAAAAGAGAAAAAATCCGGTCCGCGGCCCGGCTCTCCCTCTCTGTTTTGGAAGAGGCCCCTGTCTGATCATAACAGTAGGTGTCTCCGGCGTCTATTTCAACGATGTCATGGATCAACAACATGGTCGCCGTTTTGGCGGCGTCGATGGTTTCATCCGCGTATTCAGCCAGAATCGTGGCCATCATGGCCACATGCCATGAATGTTCGGCTGAATTTTCCCGTCGGCGCCCTCCGATAAGATAGGATTGCCTGAAAATATTCTTCAGGCGGTCGATTTCCAGAATAAAATCAATCTGTTTTTTTAAACGTCTGTTTTTCATAGGCAGTTACAAGGCCATCGTCTCCACCATGGCCCCTTTGTCCAGTCCCTCTGTGTTGATCCCGATTTCCAAAAGAGCGTTGGCTTTGACCATGGTGTTGATCAGCCCTGATTTCCCGAGCAGAGGCTCCGCCACAAGGACGCCGTCTCTGTTTTCCAGACGGACCCGAACATAATCGACGCGCCCCTGGGCCGAGGATATGTTTCTGGAGAGTCTGGCCAAAATTCGTCTCTGTTTTTTGAATTCCGGCGCAAGGCCTCCGATATGTTCCAAAAAAGGCCGGACCACCCGGTCGAAGACCACCATGGCCGACGCCACATGGCCGGGCAACCCCCAAAACGGTTTTTTTCCCACGGCGGCGAGAATGGTCGGCTTGCCGGGGCTGATGGAGATTCCATGAACCAGAATTTCCGATTCAGGCATGGACGATATGGCGTCCACCGTGTAGTCCCGCGCGCCCACGGAGCTTCCCCCCGAAATCAGCGCCATGTCCGCCTCGTCAAAGGCGCGAAGGCATTTTTCCCGGATGTCTGAAAAAGAGTCGGGGACAATCCCCATGATTTTTGGAATTCCCCCGGCCTTAATGATCATTCCGGCCAGGGTATAGGTGTTTATGTCCCGGATCTGTCCCGGCCCCGGGGTTTCTTCCGGCGAAACGATCTCATCCCCGGTGGAAATAATGGCCACCTCCGGTTTTTTGTAAACCGGGGCCATCTGTTTTCCAAAAGCGGCCAGAACCCCCACATCCTGAGGTCTCAGACGCTGGCCCCGAAATAAAACGGATTCCCCCTTTTTAAAATCCTCTCCCTTTGCGATGCTGTGATCTCCCGGCGCCACGGCTTTGAACACCTCAATGGTCGTCTCGTCGATGATTTCCGAATATTCAATCATCACCACGCTGTCGGCGCTCTCTGGAAGCATCCCGCCGGTTGAAATTTTCGCCGCTTCCCCCGGCTGTATGGAAAAATCCGGGGTCCGCCCCATTGAAACGGCCCCTTTCACGGTCAGGATGGCCGGGTTTCCCTGGCTGGCCCCAAAGGTGTCGGCGGCATGGGTGGCGTAGCCATCCATGGTGGATCGGGCAAAGTCCGGGAGATTAACGTCGCTTTTTATATCCTCTCCAAGAATGCGGCCCGTGGCTTCATGGGTCGGAGTCTTTTCAACGCCCAGAGCCTCAAAACGCCCCGAAAGGCTTAAAACTTCCGGTAAATCGGTCACTTTAAAAAATTTTTTCATAATGTTTTTTATTAGCACAACGGTAAAAACTATTCAATCTGTCCTTTGATATTTATTGTTTTTCTTGCCACAGGCTCTGACCCAGGCCAGGCGGCCCGGATATTTTTTTATAAAATACGGCGGCCCCACGATAATCGCCTTGATATTTTTATTTAAACCGTATACCATGATTTATTTAAAATTCATCAAGAAGTGATGCTCATTTCTTTTTTTCACCCAAACTCTTTATAAATAATGTGTGTATACTCTATGCCTGATAAATCAGATTCTCCGGAGAAATCCGTAAAAGTTAATTTTTTAACACAGACACGGTTTGACGAATTCGACCTTCACCCCGAAATTTTCAAAGGCCTTGACACAGCGGGCTTTGAATTCTGCTCTCCGATTCAATCCCAGGTTCTGCCATTGTCCCTCACAGGACGGGACATCGCCGGGCAGGCCCAGACCGGCACGGGCAAGACGGCGGCGTTCCTCTTGACGATTCTTGCCAGATTCCTCAAGGAGCCGCCGGACGAGACCCCATCGAAAAAGAAACGCCCATCCGCCCTGATCATCGCCCCCACCCGGGAATTGGCCATGCAGATCCATGAAGAGGCGGAAATGCTCTCTGGAGACGCCAATCTAAAAATGGTCAGAGTCATTGGGGGGATTGATTACGACAAACAGGCCGAGGAGCTTCGCAATGGCGTTGACATGGTGATCTGCACTCCAGGTCGCCTGATCGACTATATGAAGCAGAAGATATTCGACCCCTCCGCCATCAAGACCGTGGTCATAGATGAAGCCGATCGCCTTTTGGATCTCGGTTTTGAAAAAGACATGCGGTTTATTTTAAGCAAACTTCCCCATTATGAAAAAAGACAATCCATGCTTTTTTCGGCGACTCTTTCATACCGGGTTCTGGAATTGACCTACCAGTACATGAACCTTCCCGAGTTCATCTCTGTGGTTCCGGACAACACGTCCATCAAAGGGATTGAGCAGTCTTTGTTCCATGTGGGCAATGATAAAAAGCTGTCCCTCCTTCTGGGCGTTTTAAACCGGGAGTCCACCGGCCCGATTCTGATCTTCGTCAACACCAAGGCCGGCGTGGAATGGCTGGCTGAAAAACTCAAGGGGAACGGATTCCAGGCCGAAGGAATCACCGGGGATCTGCCCCAGCGAAAACGTCTCCAACTGATGAAACAGTTCAAGGACGGAAAAATCAATATGCTGGTGGCCACGGATGTCGCGTCCCGAGGCATTCATGTTGAAAACATCAGTCATGTGATCAATTATGATTTGCCCCAGGAGGCTGAAAATTACGTGCATCGCATCGGCAGAACCGCGCGGGCCGGAAAGACGGGAAAGGCCATCTCATTTGCCTGTGAAAATTATGTGTTTTATCTGGAAGCCATCGAAAAAATGATTGGGGATAAAATACCTGTCTTATGGCCTGAGGACGAGTGGTTTTCCCAAGATAAAGCCGGGCCGGTGGCCAGAAAATACGGCAACCACTCCCGTGGGAAAAAATCACCCGACAAAAGACCGTCGCATAAAAAAGGCCCTAACCCTCAAAGAAAAAATGGGAAAACGGGCTCCTATGGCCGGGCCGGGGACACAAGACGACCGTCTGAAATGAAAAGCAACCGGTTCCCAGGAAGCTTTTTCGGGTTCGCCCCGCCGTCTGAAGGCGACAAAGAGTCGGACGCAAAAAAGAAAAAAGTCTCCGAAAAAAACGGACCAGAGAAAAACGGACCAGAGAAAAACGGGCCTGAAAAAAACGGACCGGACCCAAAAAACGTTGGCAAGAAAAAGCCCGACCCAAAAGGGTCGGACAAAAAAAGCTCCGAGAAAAAAAGGCCCGCCAAACGGAGCCCCAAAAAAGATTCTGGCCAAACCACTAAAAACCAAAACGCTAAAAATCAGAGCCCAAAAAACCAGAGCCCAAAAAAAGAGTCGGCCCCAAAAAAGCCGATTAAAAAACAGAGCGCGGACAAACAGACCCCTGAAGAAGAGACGGCAAAAAAAGAGTCCCCCAAAAAAAAGCCGACAAAACGGGTCAATAAAAAAGAGCCTGGCAAACGGGTCGCTAAAAAAGATTCTGGCAAACAGATGGGCAAGGAAGGCGACAAGCCCGCCGACAAGAAAAAACCAAAGCCAGCCAATAAGCCGCCAGCCAATAAGACGGAGAAAAAAACCAAGCCGAGCGATAAAAAAGCCACGAAAAAAGACACGCCGCTCGATACGGATAAGAAACCGGATAAGAAAACAGATAAAAGAAAGACGGTCAAGACGGGCCAAACCAGGGATAAAATGGATAAAAAAAATCCTGAAAAAAAGGCGGATCAAAAAATCCAGACAGACCCAAAAGCCAAAGAGGCCCCGGAAAAATCCGCCGCCCCCACGATGGCCCCTAAAACAGAAAAAGGCACAGATAAAACCCCGGAAAAAACTCCGGATAAAACCAACGATGAATAAAGACATAGTGGAACGCCGCGCGGGGGAATCACCCGCGCATGGCAAAACACATCAGGGTTCGCTTAATTATAAATTTACAATTTAAGGGTTGAGCGGGCCCTAAGTGGAGACGCGGCATATGGCGTCTCCTTTTTTTTTGCCATCAAATCCGTTTTTCAAGATTCAAAAATTCGGCGATCTGTTCCGCCGTTTTTTTGACAAAGCGCTGAAACTCATCCCCGGTCAATGGATTCCCCGCCTCAGGCATCCTCTGGATACCCTTGGGGCGGATCAGATGGGGATGATTAACCAGATCGTCCGAAGGCGTGATTTTGTATTCAGGGGCGAAGCTGTTTTGAAAATACTGATTTGTAAATCCTGAAAACTTCAGCGCGTGCGCCGTGGAATCCAAAATGGCGACTTCATCTTTTTCCACAATTTTCAGACGCGCCGCCTCCACCAGACCCGCCAGGCTTTCCCCCCCCTGCGTGCATGCGATATGGCCATTTCGATTGGCCATGAGTTCCCAGTCCATGATCTCCTGCTCGCTGACCCGAACAAAAAAAACATTCTGTTTGCCCGACGCCCGATTGTACTGTTTGACCAGTTTGATGACCCTGGGCATGGAGACGGGGTTTCCAATCATCGCGGCCTGGGCCACGCTGGGTTTTACCGTCACAGGCTCAAATGCGCGCTTTGAGTCGTCCGGTTCCAGATAATACCTGTAAACCGGGTCCGCATGCTCGGATTGCGCCCCGATTATTTTTGGAAGAGCGTCGATGATTCCCACGTCGTAAAATTTTAAAAATCCGCTCATAATCGCCGTTATATTCCCCGCGTTTCCGATGGGAACCACAACGACCTTGTTTTTCATGTCATACTCAAAATCCTGAGCGATTTCATATGAATAAGATTCCTGACCCAATATTCGCCAGGGATTTTTTGAATTTAGAAGAATGATGTTGTGGGTCTCTGAGAGCTCTTCCACCACTTTCATGCAGTCGTCAAACACCCCTGGGATTTCAAAGACCGTCGAACCGCTGGACAAGGGTTGCAGGAGCTGCTGGGGGGTCACTTTTTTATGAGGCAGGATCGTCGCGGATTTAATATTTGGGGTCATATAGGAGGCGTACAGGGCCGCTGCGGCCGACGTGTCGCCTGTGGAGGCGCACAACGCCAAAACATTCGAAAGGCTTTTGTTCATCAAAAGGTAATTGACATAACTCATGGCGCTGGCCATTCCCCTGTCTTTGAAAGAAGCGCTGGGGTTTTGGCCGTCATTTTTAAAATAAAAAGAGACGCCGGCTTTTTTTCGCAACCCGTCATTGGCCGGGATAACCGGCGTGTGCCCTTCCCCCAGATAGACAATGGCGTCTTCGGGAAGAATGGGGCCGATGAATTCGTGATACCGGTAAATCCCTTTGAAGCACGATTTGGAAAGCATTTTTCGATAATCGAAAATGCGCCGCCATGTCCGGCCCGGCGTTTTTTTCAGCAGATCAAAGGATTTGTCATATATCAGGGTCACATCGCCGCAGGAGGGGCAGGTGTAAATGAGTCGGCTGATCTCATGCTCGGCGTCGCATCCCAGGCATCTATAGACCATCTCCCCGGTGTGAGCGGGCATTAAAAGCGGCTGGATATCTTTGGGAAAATCGTTTAGTTTCATAGCGCGATCCTTTCTACTCCGCCCATGTGGGGCCTGAGCGCTTTCGGGATGATAATGGAGCCGTCAGCCTCCTGGAAATTTTCAAGTATGGCGGCCACCGTCCGTCCCACAGCAAGGCCTGATCCATTCAATGTATGGACAAACTCTGTTTTTTTCTTCCCGTCTCTTTTAAATCGTATGTTGGCCCGCCTCGCCTGAAAATCTTCAAAATTGCTGCACGATGATATTTCCCGGTAAACTCCCTGGGATGGCATCCAGACCTCAATGTCATAGGTTTTTGCCGCTGAAAAACCGAGATCGCCGGTGCAAAGGGCCACCACCCGATACGGAATAGTCAAACGTTTGAGAATCTCTTCGGCGTTTTTAAGCAGTTTTTCCAGCTCGTCATAAGATGTTTCCGGCAATGCGAATTTCACAAGCTCCACCTTGTTGAACTGCCGTTGCCGGATCAGTCCTTTGGTGTCTTTTCCGTATGAACCGGCCTCGGAGCGGAAGCATGGCGTATACGCCGTGTAGAGAATGGGCATATCCCCCTCATTTAAGATTTCCCCCCGATGAATATTGGTCACAGGAACTTCCGCTGTGGGTATTAAAAATTTGTCCAGACCGGAAAGTTCAAAAATATCCTCGGAGAATTTGGGGAGCTGGCCGGTTCCGGTCATGCTCTCTCTGTTTACGATAAATGGAGGAAGAACCTCTTGATACCCATGTTCACAAGTGTGAATATCCAGCATGAAATTGATCAGAGCCCGCTCCAATTTTGCCCCGATCCCCATGTACAAAGGAAACCTGGCCCCGGCGATTTTCGCGGCCCGTTTGAAGTCGAACATCTTCAGATTCTCCCCCAACAGGTGATGGGGCTTGGGTTCGAAATCAAATTCTGTGGGGGTTCCTTCTGTGTGAATCAGGGTATTTTCAGACTCATCGTTCCCCACTGGCGTCGAAGAATGGGGCATATTGGGAATCATCATGGCAATGGATTCAATGATCTCATTTGTTTCGGCCAGGTCAGCGTCGAGTTTTTTTATCTTTGCCGCGACGTCTCGCATTTGGCGAACCCGGTCGTCGGCGTCTCCCCCGGCGATTTTTATTTTTGCGATTTCGTCCGACGCCACATTCCGCTCATGGCGCAACGCCTCTATTTCAAGAAGGATTTCACGGCGTCTGGGTTCGGCCTTGCTGAAAGTCTCAAGATCCGCCGTGTCGCGTCTGTTTGAAAGGGCTTGTTTAATTTTTGACAAATTTTGACTGATAAACTTGATTTCCAGCATAATAATACCTATATTAACTAAGAATTCTTAAAATGTGTATAAAATTTATGACTACGCCCGGATGTCTATGATTGACCCGATGTTTGCATTTTCAGGATTTTTTTTTTAACATCACGTTTTAAAACATCAAACGCTCATTCGTCAATACTTATTATTTATTCCTGGAGCGAATGGGGTTATTTTCAATTCACAAAGGCTGTTTTTAATTCACGCGCCATAACCATAAAAACCGGGGCTCACAGGCGGTTGCGCGATTGAGGTGTAAAAAAACAATCGGCGGCCGGCGCGGGCAACCCCATATTGTCCAGGCAACGGCAATGTGTTTAATCGGAGGGCTTGCATGGAAGAAAGCAAAGAAACAAAGGATGAAATTCGACGTAAAATTTTTGAACAGATGGGTTCCATGACGGAAAAGAAAAAAATGGACATGACGATGGCCCTGGAAAATCGTCTCTTTGATTTCGCCAATTTTGTTGAAGCGAAAATAGCGATGCTTTATATGAACAAGCATTTTGAGATTCCCTCTGCGGGAATCATACAAAGAAGTTTCAAAGAAGGAAAAATCGTCGTCCTCCCCGCGTTTGACAAGCCCCTGAATAAAATAAAGTTGTTTAAAGTGGACGACATAGATGCAGAGACCGTCATGGGAGCCAGAGATATTCGAGAACCCGATGTGACTATATGCAAGGCGATGCCCATTGAGCGCCTTGACATCGCCATCATTCCAGGCCTTGCCTTTGATGAAAAAGGCGGAAGAATAGGCTCGGGGGACGGGTATTACGACCGGCTGATTCCCCATCTTCCCATCACGGCAAGAAAGGTCGCCCTGGCCTTTGAAGAACAGCTCCTCCCTCAGATAAATATGGAGTCACACGATAAATATGTCGATATTATCATCACGGAAGAACGGACCATATACAAGATATGATGGCGTCATCTGAATACAAGATATATGGCGTCATCTGATTTTTTTGCCCCTTTTGAGGCACTCGCAAGAGCAACGCTTCGCCATTTTCTTTGCAGGCCATATCAAACCCAGATCAAACAAAATCAATAAGATATAATAAAAAAAGCGTCTTGAACATGTTCAAGACGCTTTTTTGTTGTCCGGTTTGTATTTCAAGATTTTGCTTGCATCGCCATGACGATGCAAGCCCTTGATTTAATAGACTCTGAGCAACTCCACCCGGCGATTTGTGGCCCGGCCTTCAGCGTCGGCATTGGAGACGATCGGTTTGCTGGAACCCACACCTTTGGTGGTCAGACGAGAGTAACTGATCCCGCTTTTAACAAAATAATCGCGCACCATATTGGCGCGATTCACGGAAAGCGCCATATTTTTTTCTTTTTTCCCGCGATTGTCGGCATGACCCTGAATATCCAGTTTTATGCCTGGGTTATTGACAAGGATTTTCATCACATCGTTCAAAGCCGTATAGGATTCCGGCTTTATGGTGAATTCCCGTCGATCAAACATAATCACGGGCAGAATCCAGCACCCCACCGTATTGACATCAACGCCTTTGGGCGTTGCCGGACACTGATCCCTCTGATCATATACCCCATCGCCATCGGCGTCCACCGGGCAACCGAATTTATTGACGGGTTGATTCATCGGAGTGTTCAGGCATTTATCCCTGTAATCAAACACGCCGTCGCCATCGGAGTCCAACAGGCAACCAAAATTATTGACGGTTTGATTCATCGGGGTGTTCGGGCATTTATCCATATAATCAAACACTCCGTCGCCATCGGCGTCCAACAGGCAACCGGATCCGCTCACCGCTTGATTCATCGGGGTGTTCGGGCATTTATCCATATAATCAAACACTCCGTCGCCATCGGCGTCCAACAGGCAACCGGATCCGCTCACCGCTTGATTCATCGGGGTGTTCGGACAGTTATCCATATAATCAAACACTCCGTCGCCATCGGCGTCCAACAGACAACCGGATCCGCTCACCGCTTGATTCATCGGGGTGTTCGGGCATTTATCCATATAATCAAACACGCCGTCGCCATCGGAGTCCAACAGGCAACCAAAATTATTGACGGTTTGATTGATCGGGGTGTTGGGGCATTTGTCCATATAATCAAACACTCCGTCGAAATCGGAGTCCAACAGGCAACCGGATCCGCTCACCGGTTGATTCATCGGAGTGTTCGGACATTTGTCCATATAATCAAACACTCCGTCGAAATCGGAGTCCAACAGGCAACCGGATCCGCTGACCGGTTGATTGATCGGAGTATTGGGGCATTTGTCCAGATAATCAAACACTCCGTCGCCATCGGCATCCATCGGGCAACCGAATTCGCTGACCGGTTGATTCATCGGAGTGTTCGGACATTTGTCCATATAATCAAACACTCCATCAAAATCGGAGTCCATCACACAACCGGATTCGCTGACCGGTTGATTCACCGGAGTGTTCGGACATTTGTCCAGATAATCATAGATTCCGTCCCTGTCCGCGTCTACCTCAAGCGGACAACCAATTTTATCCACATTTTCATTTTTTCTGGAATTGGGGCATTTATCCAGATAGTCATCCACTCCGTCGGTATCCCTGTCCCATGAACAACCATTGTCATCGACGCGTTGATTTCTCGGGGTGTTCGGGCATTTATCCGAATAATCAAACACTCCGTCCAAATCCCTGTCCATCAAGCACCCCTTATTGTTGACTCTTCGACCAAGTGGAGTGTCGGGGCATTTGTCAAAAGAATCATAGACTCCGTCGGAATCGCTGTCCCATGAGCAACCCAGATCATTGACAGGCTGGTTTAAAGGGGTTCCCGGACATTTGTCCATATAGTCGTAAATTCCGTCTTGATCTTCATCAGAGGGGCAACCCTGCTCATCCATTTTTACGTTTCGCGGAGTGTTCGGACATATGTCCATATAGTCATAGACTCCGTCCCCGTCCATGTCAGGGGGACAGCCTTTTCTATTTATCTGCACATTTTCAGGAGTGTTCAAACACAAATCCATATAGTCATACACACCGTCGTTATCCGTGTCCAGGGGGCAACCATCAGGCTTCACCTGCACATCTTCCGGGGTGTTTAAACATTTGTCCAGATAATCAAACACTTTGTCGCCATCTGTATCGTAGGGGCAACCGTTTGGATTCACTTTCATATTTGTCGGAGTGTCCGGGCACCTGTCCAGATAATCGAATACCCTGTCATTATCCATGTCAAGGGGGCAACCATCAGGCGTCACCTGCATATTTGCCGGAGTGTTCAAACATTTGTCCATATAATCCAAGACTCCGTCGCCATCTGTATCGTAGGGGCAACCGTTGCCATCGACGTCTTGATTCAAAGGAGTTTCCGGGCATTTGTCCAGATAATCGGGCATCCCGTCTTGATCCATGTCAAAAAGGCAACCATCGGCGTCTGTCTCTTTGTTTTTCGGCGTGTCCGGGCATTTGTCAACAAAACTAAAAACCCCGTCCCCATCTTCATCCACCAAAAAGATTTTTTCAACCAATTGGGCCATATTTTTTTCTGAAATAAAGGTTTCAGCCCGGGCCATAAATCCGCAGCCCCCGATTTTCGCTATTTTTTTCAGAGCGTTATAACCCGCTAAATCGTTTCCGATTAAAATTGGGTAAAAGCAAATATCGTCTCCAAATCGTTTTTTCAAATCAATCGCCGCTTGAAGGGATTCGCCCCCGACTCCGACTCCATCGGTCACGATAAAGACCGCTGTTTTTCCTTCGAAGGTGGCGATATCATTGGCTCCGTCCATCAGGGCCAGCGCCAGCGGCCTGTTCCGGGAAGAGTCAATCAGGCCGCCTAACCGGGGAGAGTCAATCAGGCCTAAGCGGGTGATTGATTTCAAAGATTCCTCAAAAAGTGGCCTTGAATGGCTGGCGGGTCCGTAAACCAAAGAGGTTCGATCTTTAATGAGCCAGTTTTTATATCCAAAGGCTCTGATGGTGGAACTTATTTGGAGATTGGGAAGCGTTTTGTTGAACGCGATCAAAAATTCTCTTTCACGGCTAAACTTGGTTTTATTCTGGTATTTGTCCCCCATTGAATTGGACAGATCCAGAACCACAAACAGATTGTTTACCCCAGACTCGTATTCACCCTCCTGAAAATTGTGAGGGCTAAACATTATTCCCGGAGCATATTCCGAAAATGGCGATGCGCAACTCATTAGCGATGCTCCGAGCAAACCGATGAGCAGAGCCATTAAACCTGTTTTTTTCATATTAAACCTCCTGATGGATGATTAAAAAATTAGACCCGCCATCTGTTTTGGGCGGCCCGGATCAAACGGTGGAATATAACTATTTGAAATTTCATCTGACTCCCCCCTATCTCCATAAATCAGGGAGGGCGCTAACAAACACTTTTTACCCGCCCTTCCATAGAGAGGCGATAACTGAAAATATTTTTTACTTTTTCATCAGTCTTAAACGCTGAGAAAAATGGACTGTTTTTTTCACTGAGGCCAAACACTAAGCTTAAAATTTATTATATATGGCATTCATTTGTCAAGCTTCTTTTTTAATTGTAAATGATCGCCAATTTTGTCACCCGAAAATTGGACCGAAAATTTCATAAACTCGCAAAAAATCTGATATGTGGTTACGCCCCTCAATCTACGCGACAAGAGACCCTAATTAATCCGCATATAAGTGACTCAATGGTGTGTCTGTTTGCGAATCCGTTTTGTGCCAGCGTATCAAATATGACTGAAAATTTTTCAGCCCGCCATTTTTATTTTTAACGCGGCGGAGGCTTCCATGACACCGAAGTTTGACGATTTGGGGGCCGGGAATATTTTTGATGGCGTCGTGAAACATCCCATGCATAGCAAGGGGTTCGCTTTTTTATTCGGTTCGCCCGGCCGCGAATATCCGATGCGGGGCGCTGTATATATAAAGTCCCGAGTCTTTGGCCAGACAGGCCAGGGTGATATTCAATCCAGAGGCCATCTGCACGGCGAGTTCAGTGGGGCGGGATATGGCGCAGATGATCGGAATGCGAGCCCGGGCGGCCTTTTGGACAAGCTCGTAGCTTATTCTTGACGAGATCAGAACCAGCGCGGCCTGTTTTAACCGGTTGGCAAGAAACACCTTTCCGATGGATTTGTCAAGGGCGTTATGGCGTCCCGCATCCTCTGCGGAGGCCATCGGCTCAAAGTCCGAATTGTAAATCACCGCCGCGTGAGAGGCCCGGGTTTTTTTGTGCAACGGCTGAAAATCACGCAGATTTTCAATCAGGGCCAAGACCCGGTCTGCTCGGACGGCCGCGTCATTTGAAATCGGCTCTATATCCTGAAAAAATTCGTCCGCCATCTCTTTTCCACAGAGGCCGCAACTGGTTTGACTGATGAAGCCGCTTCTTTCAAGGATATGAGAAATTTTTTTTTTTCTGGAATCGGTCAGGGTCACGGAGACCATTCTGGGGTCGTCGGCGTCGCAACATGCGATGGATGTGTAATCGTCCGCCGTGTCGATGATGCCTTCGGAAAAACAGAACCCCGCGGCATGGGCGATTTCATCCCCAGGGGTTCGCAAGACCACGGAATATGATTTTCCCTGCACAAATATAGAGAGCGGCTCTTCCAGAATCAAGGGAATGGAAATGGGAATTTGGGAGGCTCCGTCCCAGTGTGTCGCGGCGATCACTTTGAAAGCGTCCATGAAAAATCTCCGATTCTAAAGAAATGAAATAATGGCTTATTTTATGACATAGCTCCGGTTTAAAACTCAAGGGAAATTTTTTTGTTTTATTTCTCTTGACAAGCGCCGCTTTGATTTATTAATATTCGCAGTTTTAGCGCGTAAAAAAATACGCCGCATGTTTTTTTGTTCGTCATCGTATGGGGCCAGCGTGGACAAAGTGGTTTCAGGCGCGAAAAATCATTGCGTTATTCAGGCGCCATCAGGCAAATAACCATATAATAAGGAGACGGTTTATTATGTACGCTGTAGTCGCCACAGGCGGGAAACAATATAGAGTCGAACCAGGCGGAATGTTTCGAATTGAAAAAATCGGAGGCGAAGTCGGCGAAACGATTTCATTGGATGAGGTGTTGATGTTTTCCGATGGAAACGATGTGAAAGTGGGAACCCCCAGACTGGATGACATCACGGTCACCGCCAATATCGTGGAACAGGGGAAAGCCAAAAAAATCATTGTTTTCAAACAAAAACGGCGGAAAAGATACCGGAGCAAACGGGGACACCGTCAGGAATACACCGCAATCAAAATCGAAACCATCGCTGAAAAATAACAAACATTAAAAAGGCGTCGCTGAGTGTCAAAGGAATAGCCAGATAGCGACGCGTTTATAAGGAGTTTTAAAATGGCGCATAAAAAAGCGGGCGGCAGCTCGAAAAACGGACGAGACAGCGCGGGACAGCGACGGGGAGTCAAGCGATACGCCGGAGAGAAAGTAACGGCGGGAAGCATCCTCGTTCGCCAGTTGGGAACCAAAATCCACCCTGGAACCAACGTGGGACTGGGCAAAGACTACACGTTGTTCGCCAAGGTGGACGGCGTGGTGGCCTATGAACGCCTGGGACGCTCCCGCAAAAAAGCGAGTGTTTACGCAGATTGAAATTCATTGACGAAGCCGTCATAACCATCCAATCCGGCAATGGAGGACGGGGTTGCGTCAGTTTTCGACGCGAGCGGTATGTGCCCCGTGGAGGACCGGATGGGGGAGATGGGGGAAAGGGCGGCGACGTTATCTTTGAAGTCTCTTTGCGCAAAAGAACCCTGTCTCAGTTTCGATACAAACGAAATTTTTTGGCCAAAAACGGAGCGCCGGGACTGGGCAAAAAGAAAACCGGCGAAAACGCCAAGGATATAGTCATTGAAGTTCCGCCGGGAACCCTCATCGGCAACGCCGATGAGAGCGAATGGATCAAAGATCTAAAGACCCCCGGCGAACGATTCATCGTGGCATACGGCGGAAGGGGCGGAAGGGGAAACAGTCGATTCAAATCCTCCAGAAACCGGGCGCCCCGTTTTGCTCAGCCTGGGGAGCCTGGGCTGACGCTGAATCTAAAAATTGAGCTTAAATTGCTTGCGGACGTTGGAATCATCGGTTTTCCCAACGCCGGCAAATCGACCCTCATTGGAGCCATGTCCTCGGCTCGTCCCAAAACCGGAGGGTATCCATTCACCACTCTTGCCCCAAATCTGGGGGTGGTTCAGGCGGAATGGGGAGAGCCTTTTGTGGCGGCGGACATGCCGGGCCTCATCGAAGGCGCCCATCGCGGCGCGGGTCTGGGCATCCAATTTTTGCGACATATTGAGCGAACGCGCATTTTGGTTCATCTGGTGGACGCCTCGGCCATCGACCCCAAATCCCCCTGCCAGTCCCATGACGCCATATGCGATGAACTCTCCAAGTACAGCGCGTCATTGCCCCTGAAAAAACAGCTGGTCGTTTTAAATAAAATGGATGCGCCAGGCGCCAAGGAAAACGCTAAACTATTTAAATCCGCGTTAAAGAAAAAAACCCTCATGATTTCCGCCATCACCGGAAAAGGCGTCAAAAAATTGATCGCCGAACTCGCGACGCTACTGGACGCGCCCGATGATCCAAAACGACATGAATCATATCCAGATGAGCCAAAGACCCATGAGTCAACTTGAGACCGACGAAAACCAATGCGACTATTATAAACGCTCAAAACGAGTGGTTGTAAAAATTGGCAGCGGAGCCCTCACACAAAAAAACGGCCTGAACCTGGAGATCATCGCATCCATCGCCAAACAAATCAATGGATTGATGGAAACGGGCCTTGAAGTGATACTGGTCTCTTCCGGCTCTGTGGCCGCCGGCATGAAAAAAATCGGCCTGAGCAAACGTCCCGATCAAATCCCAAAACGCCAGGCCGCCGCCGCCGTGGGCCAGGCCACCCTGATCATGGAGTATGAAAAAGCGTTTGAAGCCTATGACAAAAAAGTGGCTCAGATTCTTCTGACGGCGTCAGGCATGACGAATCGAAAGCGGTATCTAAACGCCAGGAACACCATTTACACCCTTTTGTCCTGGGGAATCATTCCGATTGTCAATGAGAACGACACCGTGGCCGTGGACGAAATCAAGTTCGGAGACAACGACAACCTGTCGGCCACCATCGCCATCCTCATGGAAGCCGATATCCTCATCAATCTGACCGACATCAACGGCCTTTACACAAAAGATCCCCGACAAAACAGCGACGCCGAGCTGATTCCCGTGGTCAATGGCATCACAAAAAAAATTGAAAAACTGGCCGGGGACATTCCCGGAGCGTTGGGAGTGGGGGGCATGTCCGCCAAAATCAAGGCCGCCAGAAAGCTGGCTTCCGCGGCGATGCCCATGGTGATCGCCTGCGCCTTTGAACCGGACATCTTAACCAGACTGTTTGCCGGGGAAAAGCACGGAACCCTTTTCATGCCAAAGGAGAAAAGACTCCCGAGCCGGAAATGCTGGCTGGCCTATTCCGTGAAGCCAAAAGGGCGTCTCACCATTGACGAAGGCGCCGCCGCCGCTGTTTTAAAACGGGGAAAAAGCCTTCTTCCCGGCGGCGTCATCAGGGTTGACGGAGAGTTTAGCGTCGGAGCCCCGGTGGAATTCGGAACGCTGGGAAACGAAAGCTCAGTCATTGGCCTTGTGAATTACAGCTCCTCGGACATACGCAAAATCATGGGAATGAAGACCGGCATGATCAAAGGGATTCTCGGGTCCAAGCCGTATGATGAAGTGATTCACCGGGACAATCTTGTGGTGGCCGACCGGTGTTGATGGCGGCGTAAAAAAAAGCGTCCTGTCTTTTTTCTTTGACCCGTCATACAGGCCTTTTTTGGCGGGGTCATCCATTCCATTTTTCAACGCGGCTATTTTAATATTATAGGGTTTGATATTATAGGGTTTGATATTCCAGGGTCTGATATTCCAGGGTTTGATATTAATACGTTCGTAAAAATCGGATTTGCAACCAGACGCAACATTGCATAATTCATATGTTGATTAATTACGGTTACTTGTAGGTTGGGTTAAGCGAAGCAACCCAACATATCTTTATTTTTTACGAGTTTATCAATATTCCAAGGTCTTATATTCCAGGGTCTGATATTCCAGGGTCTGATATTATAGAGTCCAGGCATTCTGGATTCAATGTCTGGACAAAACCAAGCGCCATGGTTTGAACGGGCATGCTCACCGCCAGATCATGCGTCCCCTCATACATGCAGAGCCTGGAAACGCCGCCGGCATTTCCAGCCAGAGTCTCCCCGGAAGAGGCGGGCAACAGTTCGTCGCTTCTGGCCTGAAGGACCAGAACAGGCGCCCGGATTTTTCGTATGGCGTCGCCGGGGCGCGCGTCCCCCGGAGCGAACCCGGCCCATGCCCCGCCAAGGTCGATGATCCATGGAACAAGGCTCCCCGGAATAATGGGCGAACCGCTCACCTCTTTCACCAGAAGTTGTCGCAGGTCGGCGAATGCCCCGTTTAAAATCAGACCGGACACGGACGGGCGAGCGCGCCCTTCACCCAGCTCCAGCGCCGCCGCCGCTCCCCCCATGGACGCGCCATAAACGACAATGTCAGAAAAACCTCGGGCCTCAAGAGCGTCGAGCATCTCCCCCACATCACGAGCCTCTTTTTTCCCAATGGAACATGTGCCAAAGGCATGCTGGCCGTGGCTCCTGAAATCAAACATCGCGACATTGACGCGGCGGGCCAGCGCCTGGGCAAGGGGGAGCAGGTACGACCTGTTTCTGGAACGACCGTGACACAGCAAAACCACTCGTAAACTCGCCGGGTTCCGAATCAACCATGCCTCGCCCGTTTTTGTATGAAACGTCTCGGCGACCAGGCCGTAGTCTTCTGGCGCGCCATAATCTTTAAACACTTTCAATGGATTGGGGTGGGCCACCAGAAACGCCCCGGTCAAAATAAGAGCCAGACACCCGATTCCGACAAACAGAATCGTTGCCAAAAACCATTTTTTCATTGATTTGCTGATTGATATGGGCATTATTTTAAATTCTCATTTTTAAATTCTCATTTTTGATACGTTCGTAAAAAATCGGATTTGCAACCAGACACAATATTGCATAATTCAGATGCTGATTAATTACGGCTACTTGTAGGTTGGGTTAAGCGAAGCAACCCAACATATCTTTATTTTTTACGAGTTCATCATTTTTAGTATGCTCATTTCTATTATACTCATTTCTATTATGCTCATTTCTATTATACAATAGTGACGCAATCCAAAAAAACAGGCGGCTCCGGCTCTGGCTCTTTCAATGGCCACATCCAGACGGCCTTGTGCGCGTCTATTCGACGACAACGGCACACGCGACAACTGTACAATAGTCAATTAATTTGTCAAGAAACATCACAAGGCGGCGCTCCGACATAACGGCGGTTAAGAATCCCTTTTGAGATAAATGATTGGCTTTGGCCCCAGAGAGAAACGATCTTATATCTTGTTCTTTTTTCAACGACCCACAGATATCAGAATAAATTATATTTGACATCCCGAATTTTCACGGGTATATTTATCTCCATCTTAAAAAAAAGCGGGTCTATTTTTTTCCCCCTTTTTTTTTCCCATGGAGATAAAAAAGCCGTGGGTTGACCCGATGCATGGCCCGATACAATAAACCCATACATAAACCAATACATAAAATGGCGTCGTAAAAAATCGAATTCACAAGCAGGCGCGCCCTTTTTCAATTTAGATGATGATTAATGACGGTCGCTTGCAAGTGACGGAGTATAGTGACAGAGTGTAGTGAAAGAGTGTAGTGACGGAGGGTTATAAAAAAACAACGTTTTTTTTCTTACTTTCAAAGGAGGATTCCATGAGTACACCACAACATTGCCCAGGTTTCGAACAGCTGAAAAATCTTAAATCATTCAACTGCAAATGCCCTGAATGTGGAAAGGAAAAAGAAATTTTTTCAGATGAATTCGATCGAAAACACCATTGTGACGGTTGCAAAAAAGAGATAGATTTCAACCTTTGCACCGTGGCTTAATTTTTTTTTTGGCCCCTCTCTGTTTTAAATGGACGCGTTCCTGAAATGGCGAGGGGCCATTTTTTTTTAAAGCGTATTTCAACCATGCGCCGGGCCGCATGTTTTAAAATACGTTCTCCGCTGGGCATCCGTTGGCATCCATTTTTAGCGTGTCATCGTTTGATGACGCCTTGCCGCCGCTTTAGCCCTGTCCTTTGATGAGCGGGAGGCTCCCCGTTTTTTGGCCCCATGCCCCGCTCCATTCCCGACTCAGTCTAAGAGCAAGGGTAAGTCTAAGGGTAAGGACTCGGTCGAAAAATAAAATCCCAATCCACTCCGCGCATTTTTCAGTTCGCGGCTCCGCCTCACGGCGAAACCGCGAATTTTTGATCATCTAAAACGCGCGCACTTTTTTTTAACCACGCGCACACTTTTTTCAACAAAAATCAAAAAACGCCTGGCGCGCCACCCTAAATGTTTTCACATAAAATCTCAAAATAGCCGTGCGGCCGAACGCAGGCCGGGCATTTCTCCGGCGCGTCCGTGCCTTCATGGAGATAGCCGCAGTTCACACAGCGCCAAACCACTTTTTCATCCCGCTTGAATATTTTGCCCGAGCGAATATTTTCCGCCAATGCCAAAAACAGCGTTTCATGATGCCTTTCAGCCACGATAATGGCCTCCCAGGTTTCTGCGGCGCGCTCGTAATTTTCTTGACGGGCCATCTCCGCAAACTCCGGATACAGTTGGGTATGCACTTTGTTTTCAAGCGCGGCCGAAGCCAGCAGATTATCGTAAGTGGCCTTGATGACGCCGGTAAAAAAGGACGCCGTGATTTCCAGCTCCCCCCCGCTAAAAAATTTAAAGAACCGGAGGCCATGCTCAAATTCCTGAGCCGCCGTTTCAGTAAAAATTCTGGCGATCTGCATGTATCCGTCTTCTTTTGCCTGATTGGCAAAAAACAGATACCGGTTATTCGCCTGAGATTCAAACGCAAACGAAATAAGCAAATTTTTTGCCGTCTGGCTTTCTTTGAATTTCCCCATGTGGCCGCCTCCATTTATTGGGCTACATTGTGATCTTATTCTGAAATTTCAATGGCGTCCGCGCCGCATTCATCGGCGGCCCTTTTCGCGATTTCCTGGTATTTTTCCGGTATTTCATCAAATTTGACAATGGATTTCAATTGATCCTCGTCATACTCAAACACCTCCGGGCAAAGGTTGTTGCAGTTCCTGTCTCCCATGCAATTTTTTGTGATCGTCACTTTCATTGGCATATCTCCTTTTTCCATGGTTTAAAATGGGTTCATAAAAAAAATAATTCGCCTCACGAACATGAGAATCATTAACCCGTAAACAGACTCATGTCAAATCATTAAAATCCCAATCGAATCGCGCGGCCATTTTAATATGACCCAAACGTAACCGCTGGCCCGCCTAAAAAACCCAAAATATTTGGGCTCATCATCTTTCGCATTCCGCAAAAAGATTTATTTTTTCGTTTTCAAAAACGATATTCGAGCAGGGCTTTTTAAATTTGGACGCGCGGAACAATCGGTTCATATCCTCTTCATTGCGATGAATAAGGCGCCATTCCAAAACATGTTCCATAAACGCTCTGTTGGGATTGGCGGGGTGAAAATTTCCTAAAATCACTCGGCCATTGGGAGATAAAGAATCATGGATGTAGTTTAAAAGTTGGATGACCATCTCGTCTTTAAAATAGTCAATCAATCCAACGCTGTAAATAAGATCCTGTTTTTCGAGTTTTATACTTTTTTTCCCCGATATCAGATCAATGATATTCTCGTTTAAAAAAGCAACCTGCTTTTTTAATTTCATATCGCTGATGATTTGATCAACGAAAGACAACGCCTGGGAATCAAAGTCCAGCAACGTGGCATGGAGACTTGTCTTTTTATTATCCTCCATCATTTCAAAGGCGTCTGTCACCTCTCTGGAAGGGCCGCAGGCGATGCTCATTATCTTTGTTTTTTCGCCATTTTTTTTCTGGATCGTTTTTGTGATTTCATTAGAAAGCAGAGATCTTCGGTTGCGCACGGCCCAGGAAACAGGCAAATCCAAAAAACAGGCGTCCAACACAGGACCCAACCGTCCGATTCCACGAGGCGTATTCTGATATATGGTTTCAATGGTATAAAAATCCCCGGCATATCCCCTGGGTTTTGAATAACAACGCTCGCCGGAATGGGTTAGAAGCAAAAACGGAAAGAATTCTTTTTTTACCATGGCGGCGATTTCATGCGTCATGGTCTCCGCGATGTTTTTTTCATCGCGCATCAAGGAATTGAATTGAAAAAGCATATGGTTGAATCTGTTTTTTATTTTCCGCGCATCCTCCGGGGTCACGACATTTTCATTGGCCATGGCGCGTTTGTCCGCCCCCATCATCAGTTCTTTAAACGAATTTATCTGAAATGCCAATGGGTTCCCATCGCCATACATCCGGTTTTCCCATTCGCCCCCAGGCCATATCTGGACTGGGCCGAGCGCGGCATGGCCCAAACGACTCGCGGGCGTTTGGCCAAAGGATTGATACGCGCCGAATCCGTTATGGCCGCCATTTTCATGCTCTTTGAAAATCGCGGGATGGCGTAAAGGCGCGACGCGCTCAGCGTCCAAAGGCATGGCGTTCCTTGTATTTTCCGGAGATGCAATCTTCATAAATTCAGTATTATTTAGCATGATTCATTCCTTTCTTGCGGGGTTTCATAGAATATCTGGAAATGAAATGGGTCTTTTTTTGATGACAAACCCTGTTTTCCGGTATGGAAAAGCAGGGTTTGTCATCGGCTTTCAGTCCGGCATACTCTCAAATAATGCCCATGGATATCCATTGCTTTGGCAGACAAAAAAAGAAAAAAAAGGAACAATGGAAAACAACGAAAAAAAGACGCCCGCCGGATTATTTTTAAAACGAGACATTTTTAAGGCGCGGCGGAAAGAGGAAAATAAAAAAGAAGTAAAAAAAAAAAGAAAAAAAAAGAAATAAATAAAAGATAAGCGGAAAAAACTCGGGAAGAGATAAAAAGAATGGGAAATAAAAAAGAGAAAGGGAGATAAAAAAGAGAACGGGAGACAAACAAAGAAGATGGGGATTGGGCCTTTTTTCTGTGAAAACACGGGAAAAATCGCTTTCGGCCCGCCCGGCTCAACCCGAACCATCCCGATCCAATTCACCCCATTCTTCTATCCCGGCTCGCCAGTCAAAGGACGGATGGCAAACCGGTCAAAGGGCTGGCGACAAACCGGCCCAATTCCGATAACGCGTAGAGAGGCAGGTTTAAAATTTTTCCGTCTTTTTTAAAATTCAACAGCGTGGCTCTGACAAGGATGGGCGGTGAAAACTGCAAATCGTA
>Ga0307987_1000262_pt1 | contig 32310 bp, 26 predicted proteins | sample EllFjometagen181_FD_203157 | JGI IMG/M metagenome (GOLD analysis project Ga0307987, IMG submission 203157) | Marine microbial communities from Ellis Fjord, Antarctic Ocean - #181 | ecosystem: Environmental > Aquatic > Marine > Unclassified | place: Southern Ocean | collected 2014-10-08 | reverse complement strand
CTGGGTTTGGAGCAGGTCTTCCGACTGGTAAAGTTCTGAGAATTGAAGTTGGAGTTTCACCTATTTGAGGAAATGATAATGTCCAAAAAAACATATGTTTTTTGATAGAAATTACGAGGTCTGTATTAAGACAAAACAGATTCTCTTTCGCAAAATGGAGATCTGCCATTATTTGATATGTAAAAAAGGAGGTTATGATGGCTGCAAATATTGGTGAGATGTTTTACACAGGTGGAACCCCTTGGCACGGCGAAGGAATCCACCTTGCTAAACCTGCAACTGTTGAGGAGGCATTGAAAGTTGGAGGATTAAACTAGGAAGTCGGCAAGGTTGATCTTATGACGGCTGATGAGCCGCCTTGTCCAATCTCACAGCGAAAAGCTATTGTTCGACTAGATCTACCTGCAGGAGATGAAAGACGTGTTCTGGGAGTAGCCCATCCGGGATTTAGTCCTGTTCAGAATAGAGATGGAGCGATGCTTTTTGATGCAATCTTCGGTCAGGGTAAACCCGTTTATAATACAGGAGGGTATCTTGGTAACGGAGAAAAGGTTTGGTTACTTGCTAAGATCGATAAAAAATTAATAATTGGTAGGGATGATATTGTCCAGCCATACGCCTTATTTGCCAATAGCCACGACGGGTCAATGGCATTCAATATCCGGTTGACGACTGTTCGGGTGGTTTGTCAAAATACACTGTCGATTGCCCTTCGAGAGAATAAATTCGGCAAGCAGTTCAGGCGAGCTCATCAGGGGACACTTCGTGATCATGCAGAAGCTGCTCAGGGGTTCTTTGCTGAGACATTGAAAGAATTAGATCTTGTTACCGATTCATTTACTGTTCTCAGCAATAGAACCTGCAATGATAAAAAATTCCAGTCAATCCTTAACTCTTTGTTGCCTGATCCCAAGAAACCCCGCAATGCCAAACAATATCCGGGATTGTTGAAGGCTTACGAATCAAAGCTGGCGGGTATTAAAGATGCCCGAAAAGAGATTACCCGTTTAAGAGAAGAAGGCAAAGGGATGAAGATGGATACCTGCCGAGGTACATTTTGGGGTGTTTTGAATGCAGTGCTGGAATACGTTGATCATTTCAAAACTGTCAAAGGTAGCCAACTGGGGTATTCACTTTTGGGTGAAGGGATGAATCTAAAAATAAAAGCATTTAGGATGGTTCAAGACGAAGCGGCTAAAGCAGCATAACGATTAAGGATAGATTGTGCGAGCGGGCAATTATAGACTAGTCCACATCATCTCAAAATGAATATTGCTTAATTCTTGTCTCCAAGATGAGTTTTGCCAGTACGGCCCAATCTGAGTTGTAATCGCCACGAGGAGTTTCAATTTTATTACAAAAACAGTACATTGCTTTTTATTTCAGAAATAGGACTTATAGAAGAGTCCTTGGTCTCTTTTTAACTGTTTCCAGCCAGATTGTTCAAATCAATGAGAATTCCATCGTTGCCCTTGTACCGCATAAATTTTTCTATACCGATCACTATCTCTTTAGCTCGATAAGCACCTGCATCATTGCTGCGAGAAAAATATCTTTCTGCAGATTTAAGGCACTTTGCTGTACGTTCAAACAGATTGCTATCCAAAGGATTGTCTGGATCAAGAAAAGTCTGATCAAGTACGCGGAATCGTAACAGGAAGAGAAAAAGGCGTGCGGCATTGAAAAATTTATTCTTATAGTTGCCGCTATTTGTTTCCTGTTCCATTTTTTTGACAGCTTCTTCTGTAAATGTTTTGGCCTGCACTCGTTTCATAGCCATTGGACTATCCTCCCGTAAACTTAATAAAAGCCAGAGAGCTTTTATGCATTGGTTAGGGAATGGATTTGATTGCGTGCTATTTATTCTCTCAAGTATTTTAGAATATAAAAAAATATTTTCTTGTTTGGTAGTAAATACTCGCCCAGCAGCTTCTATCATATGGGTCCAGTCTTGACCATATGGCCCCTTTATATATTCATACATTTTTTGTTTCAAATTTTTTGGAGTTTTAGCAAAAAGCCAAGTCATTCTTATAATAAATTTTTTCTTATTCTCATCATTCGACTGAATAATTGAAAAATATTCTGCAGTTTTGTTAGCTATTTCATCGATTTTTAAAGAAGCATCTTCTGTCCCAGCGATACCATCTTGATCTATATTTTTCAATCCGTTTAGAACAACACCATATACATATGGAATAATTTTCAGAGCATCGCTAACCTTATTAACCTTACTCATGAATTGAGTATCGGCTGGATTTGCTTGTAGGTACTGCCTGATTTTCCACCTGTATCCCTTAAGGAAGTATGCATCAGGATCAACTTCGATTTTGACCACGCTTGGCCAACCCCGAGTAGGTGGGGGGGGTGGATCTGCTTCTTCCATTGTTGAATAGTCAAGAAATATTTTTCGTCCCCGTAGGAATAATCTATCATCGGGATTGCTAGGAGCAAGGGTGATTTGTGCAAGGCCACTTGCTGGTCGAATTTCGACAGAAATATCAACGGGCATTTTTTTATCCGGCACAGATGGAAATGGAAAGTCTGCTCTTCGGAACGGGTTACCAAAAAGTTCCCTGGCTCGTTTTTTTAAAGCGTTATTCACTTCGTTATTATTATTTGCAACAAGTTTGAGTACTTCCTCATAGGTTCCTGCTCGTTGAACTTTATTGTCAATCTCAATCAACTCTTCTTGGGATAAGGAAATTATATCTTCCCTAAATTCCGCGGCGGTTTCCAAAGTGGCCCGTCTTCTTACTCCCCCTCTTTTCAGGTATACCTGGAGATTTTGTGCCCCTGCCGGAACTCCAAATTTGCCCTGAATAGGTGGTGGGTGATAGGGCTTGCCACCTTCACAGGTTTCAGCGCTCAGCAACGCCTCCCATACATGTGCTCCACGCTGTTCAACAAGCATGGCCAATTGCGGAAGGGTATCCAGATATGTGGGTAGTCCCTTATCCAGGCGGCGACCATACTCGGCACACCCATCCAGAATGGCATTACTTTCATGGGCAAACCAAATTGTATCAAGTTGAGGAGAGGCGGATATGCCATTAATGCCCAGGACATGGAGTTTTTCTTCTATAGATTTAATCCATGGTGGCAGGGTAGAAGGACAAAGAGCCCCGGCAACGATAACACCACGCAAATGACTCTGGGGCATGGAGGTAAGCGTATTGGCAAAAATCCTTGCCAGATGGTCTTCTGCTGAAAATCTGCCTTTGCCAGAATCTGGACTAAAAAGACGGCATGAATCATCCAGAATCCTTCGCAAACGGCCATTGGGCTGTGCTGAGGATTTAAGAATAAAGTTTTTGAAGGTTTCATCTGGATTCCAGAAAGACCAATGATCTTTTCTGGACCATATTTCTTTTTCTGAATAAGGGCGGTCCGTCATTGCCTCCCATACATGGGGAAAATCTGTGAGCGACTGCCAGAAGGCACCGTCACCCATCCCAGGAAAGGCTTCATCAAGCGCATTGGCTGCCCAGTCAAAACCTGTAACTGGCACTATTTCACGAGGACGTTGACGCTCGGGAATCACAAATACTTTATTCTGATATTCTTGGCGATGCAGTCGAAAGGTAACCATTTCAACGCCATCAGGTCCGAGGCAGATAACAATGATATGCTCGTTCACATCTGTATATAGATCGAAAGCATTATTTTGATTCAGTTCGTAAAGCCAGGAGATTGCTGCAGCAACGGGCCGCCACAAAAGATACACATTCTCAAATCCGCAATTTTTCAAATCTTGGAGTAACGCTTCCTGCCCAAATTCATCCAGGGCATCGGGGATGGCAAGCACGACAGTATCCTGGGATGTGCATCCGGAGGGTTTAAGGAGATCCGTTACATGCCTGGCCAGAATCCTACTTAAAGGAAAACTCACCCCTCCCCCCACCTGCCATTGTACCGAACGGTCTCCGGCTTCCACCAAACCACGCCACACAAAGGGGATGGGTGCACGTCGAAGGGGGGTGCCCTGTTTTATTCTGGCTTCCATAGGCCAGTATAGACCGGAGTGAATCCGTTGTTGTTTTACCAAAGGCCACGTCTGAATATTACCAAAAAAATGGGCAGGAAGAACTGCCTGGGCAAGAGAAAAAAGTTCCGCACTGATTTCACCTTCAACCTGAACCACACGATCTGCCAGCCCAAAGGCACTGCAACCGAAAATTTTTTTGCTTTTCATATCAATCGATCCAATCTTTCAAGTAAAAGCGTCGCCAGAAATTCAATACCATCGTGCCACTGGGGTGAGTCTGGATGAATGGTTACCACCGGTGCATTTGAGTCCTCCTGCACAACACCTGCTTGCCTTGCGGACAATGAGCTGGCAACCACCAATCCATGTAATACTGGCAAATTACGGATACGATCTGCCATCAGTGCATTGCGATGGAACCGTAAAGCATCGTCTGCAGAACTGGAAATATCTTCCCAAGGAATTTCATAATGACTCCCGGCAGAGTTAACTGCCCACAATATCAACACATGACTTTTGGTGAATGAATTATCCAGCGGCCTTATCACAAGGTAAAGATGTCCCCCGGTCCGGCCTATGTTTTGAACAACATCATGTTCATAGGCTTCATCCGGATGCACCACTTCAAGGATGGCAACAGGTGTTTTTCGACCTCCCAATAGCCGTTCAATAATATAGGGGCCGGGTTCTGAACCGCTGTTAATGCGACAGCCTAATACCTGTTCACGCACAACGTGAAGAGATGATTCAAATCTCTGTCTGATGCAAATGGCATTTTCCTGGGTTGTTTCTCCGCTAAGGCTCTCCTCATTCAACCAGACAATGGCAAGATTTACAAGTAATCGGGCAATATCCGCCCAGGTTCGAGCCTGCCAGTCCCATAAACGATCTTCATCTTCTTCCTTGCGCAACAGACGACGATACCATGTCCAGATATTGCGATAGCGCAAATCATTTTGCAGGACATAATTGGGTATTACGCCCCCTCCTGCTCTGGGGACCCCTTCAAAATCCCGATGTTTGAGTGCACCCATGCAAATCTCCCGAAAACGCGTCACATCCAATGCCCGTTTTGACTTGCGGAACTGTGGGTTGAAGTCAACTTCACCATTTATGTAACGCAACGACTCACTGCCACAACGGCATAAAAAATCTTTCAATACTCGATTTTCCAGCACATCAAAGGATTCTCTACGCACCACGGCCATAAGTTCCTGTCTGTTTCCCCCTTTTTCAGCCATGCTTGCCCCCGGCTGGCGAATATACCACTGCAGGCTGCGCACATCGGTTTCAGATATCCGATTAATCTTTTGCAAATTGCGCTCCCGCAAGAGGATTCTACGCATTCCAGAGACCGTTCCAGGCAAACTTGTGGAAAGTGCTTCCGCAATACCCACAATAAGGGAACGTCGGGGCTTCTGCAATTCATCACGTTGTTCCTTGAAAAATTCGAGGATAATCTTCCAAGGGATAATCCCCTGTTCCGCCCACATCTTGGACGTATGTTCCACCATATCATCAAAAATTTGAGACCAGCCCAGTACCTTGCAGGCCAGCGCAGTGTCAGTCTTACCATCATCTTTCTTACGTCCCTTGGCGCCCAGTGCTTCCAGAATGAAACTTCTCTGTTTACCGGTGGACAGAATCATCACCTCCCCCTGCCCAATGCTTTGCTGTGAGAGAATGCCATGGGGTGCTTCGTATACTTTGGTTTTCTTTTGGAAAGCCGGCCCAAGGGGTATGAACTTTTCCTGCCGGACGGGGAGTAAAACTTGTGCATCCCCCATTACAGAGATCACCGGAGATCCATAGAACTTGAAATTTACGCTATCTCCGTCGGCAAACACTGATTCATGATCAACATCCACGGACCAGGGCCAACGATGAAAACTGACATCAATAAAGCTTGGCATAATGGGCCTCTTTAAATCCTTGATACCCCATGCCAGATAAACATACCTGAATGGTTTGGCTGGCGGGCCTCGTTAAATGCTTTGCTAAAAGAATCATCCCCCAATTGTTCAATAATCGTTCCAATATCCGTCAGGCACTGAACCGCCATATTATCTGACAACTCCAAACCCCGAAGCTTAGGCAAAATTTTCTGTTCGATTTGATCTGCAAAGGATAGTTTATAGGTATTTCCTACGCCAATCATGGGATAATTGGCCACATAAGCACGTATGGCCTTTTCTGTGCGGAATCCAAATGGCCTTCCAATTTTTTGTAAGGCTGAGTTAATCGTGCCTGTCCATTGGGCCACATCATCACTCCCCACAAACCGATCATTATATTGACGCCGCCAACTGTTCCACAGATCCTGGGTCATAAAAGCTTCAGCCGTTTCATGCTCATTGAACTTAGGAATGTTGGTCAACTGTTGAGCAGGCTTGCCGAATCTCAATACATTGGAGCGATCAAGTACTTTATCCGAAAGACTCTGAGTGGTCTCATCCTCGTTCATGGTACCAACAAACAGCACGTTACCGCCCACCCAGATGCGTGACAAAGCACTATTCCCTGTTCCCAAATCCAGAACGATTTCTGCCCGCTCCCGGTCAGACGGATCCGTCGGAGTCTTGACATCTCTGCGTAATTCCAGTTTGGACAGGAATTCACTGAAGTAATATTCAGTACGTGCAAGGTTCATTTCATCCATTAAAACAAGGAGCATTCTATCTTTGCTGGTCCCACCTTTCCCCTCAAATTTATGATATTCGTCCATCCTAACCAACGCCTGGGCAAAATCGGTGGCTTTATATTTTTTCTCCAGATAATTATAAAATCCAAACATATCCTGGGGAGAGTCCCAGCGTGGTTGCACTGCCATCACAAGGGAATGCATGCCCATGAGCTGGGCATACTTGATGGGCAACAGTGTCTTGCCAGTGCCGGACACACCGGCCAAAACGGTGAGGGGATTGATATCGGCACACTTAAGGGAGGTATGAAAAGAGTTGATAACGCGCTCATGAAAAATTTTCCCCTCCGTGGCAAGCTGGTCTTTAAATTTTTGCAACGCCTGATCTTCGGTCATGCTAAGGCGCGCATCTGAAAAACCTGTGGGATGAAGACATACAGGATTCAACAATAAATCTTTAAACGATTCTGGATTAAGGCCCGGTGCATCTGTTGTTGTTAATTTCTTTTCAAGGGCATTGACACACTCCTGCAAACGGTTTTTTTCAATTTCCAAACGACTCACAGCTCTTTGGAGTTCTGCCTCTTTTACCTCAATTTGAAGGAGATTTTGATACTTTTGATCAAATATTCGTAACTGATCCTGCACATCATTCAACTGTTTCTTTCTTTTGGCAATGCTGTCAGAAATTTGGTCCAAAATTGTTTTTTGTCCACTACAGGCATTTAAAAGATTCTGTTCTTTCTTTTTCAACGCTGCAACACCATCGGTCAATTCAATAAATTGCTCTTGAAATTGACGAAATTCTGCCTCATCAATTTCCAGTTCTTTGATAGCTTTTCCCAATTGATTTTTTTGATCCTGCAGGGATTCAATGGTGTTTTGTATATCAGACAACCACCGTTCCTTATCTCTACCTTCTGCATTCAGCTCTTGAATTTTATTTTCTAAACCGTGAACACTATTGGTCAATTCTGTAAACTGTGTCTGCAATTGCAGAAGTTCAGCCTCGTCAATTTCTATTTTATTGATATCCTGCTCAAGTTCTCTTCTCTGATTTTCCAAAGTGGTTATGCTGGCAGTGGTCTTTGCAATCTGGGACTCCTTCCTTTCACATCCTTCAATGAGACTCTCAAAATAGACCTTGGCATCTGCGATTTCTTTCTTAACGTCTCGATGATGGGCCAAATCTTCTTCAAAGGCACCTTTCAATTTTTTATGCTCTTCAATTATGGGAAGTGCTTCTTCTTTCATCTTGGCTATTTTTTTATTCAGAAAATCTTTCTTATCCTCCAGAAATTTCTTATGCTCCGCCTCAATCTCTGATAATTCCCGGGCATTTCCCTCTTTTTCCAAAGGGATTTCAGCTTTTATTCTTGTTAATTCTTCACTTGCAGCATCCCGTTGAGTTGTCAAAGAATCTAATTCCTGGTTCATCTGGGGAATCACTCCTGAAAGATGATGCTGTTCAAATTCCAGTTGTCCCAACTCGGTGCGAAGTGTCTGATGTTTCACATCAATGTCATGGATTTTTTGCACCATAGTATCCAAGTCAATCCTCCGAGATTCCTGGTTTTTCCGTTCACTATCAACGCGCAGCAATTCTTCTTTTTGCCCCAGAATATGTTTTTCAAGCCTCTCCACATCAGAATTTAAAAGGTTCTTTTGGGCGGTAAGATCTGCAACACTTCCTTTTAGGCCTGTGATTCTGGCGATTTCACGACGCTGGAACAGATACCCCCCAAAAATAACCAGCAAAATAATAATTCCCAATGCCGTTGCCAGAATCCATACAAATGTGGGAATAAGAGGAACAGTCATATTCATTCTCATTTCTCCTTTTAGTCTTTAATGTCAACTTCTGCATCAATCTGGGGATTCTCAACCGATTGTGCGGGAGGATGAATTATTTCCATTTGGATCTTCATTTCCTTTTCCAGGGCCGCAATATCTCGCACCAGATTTCCCAGTACTGTTTTTAAATTTTCTCCATCAACCAAAACAGCGGAGGCAGTCTCTTGATGTAACGCTTTAACGTCTGCCAAAGTAGTCCTTGCATTGACAATTATTCCTTTAAGTAACTCAATGAAATTTTCTACGCCTTCCCCTGAACCCTTTGGCGAAATAGCATTGATCAATTCTGTAAAATCCACCATGGCATTTTTAACTGACTGAATCTGAGCATCCAGGGTCGTGGAGGCAGTGGAAATGTTTTGACTGCCATTTGCAATTTTACGGATATCAGAATGAATGGATTCAACTCCTTCCTCAGCAGATGCAACAATTTTAACCAACTTTTCTAACTGGCTCTCAAATTTCTGTTTCTTTAAGTCCATACTTTCTTGAAATGTCTTAAACTGGTCAACCATGATTTCCAACCTTCCTCCGCTGAGGGCCAGCTTTTCCTTTTTCTGGGAAATCTCATCCACTTGGGTGCTGATATTTTGTGCACTCCTGTTCAACAAAATGACGTCATCATTCAATTTTTTTATGGGCACCTCCAGCTGCTCAGATATGTGCTTCACCTTTTGTTCGGCATCAGATCCTGTCCTGACCAGACCTGCCACAGTAGTATTTAAACTGCTTTGATCTTCACCGATTTTTCCCAGTAATTGACTAAATTTTTCTTTGGATGTATTAAGTTCGCTCATTGTTGTTCCGGCATTCTGAACAGTGGACACCAGATCAGTCACATGGATCTGTAGGCGTTCTCCATTATTCAAAAGTCCCTCAATGTTTTGCTCCAGGGATGTTTGCGTTGATGTCAGCCGGGTGCTTGAAGTCTCCAATTGTTCCCCTACCTTCTCCAGGAGATCATGGGTATTTAAAATGGCATTCAGTTGCACCTCAACTTTTTCCGAATCCCTGGTCAGGGCATCTATTCCCTTGTTCAAACGTCTCATGGGATCATCCAGCTGGGTGGTCAGGCGCTGCACCTGTTTTTTTGCATCGGAACCTGCCTTGGCCAGATCTGACACGATGGTTTTTAAATTTCCCCGGTCTTGAGTTACTTTTTCCAGCAATTGATCAAGCTTTTCGCCGGAACTGTTTAACCCTTCCATTGACTGGCCCGTGGCCCGGGCGTTGGATGCCAGCTCAGTCACGGCCTGCTGGGCATTTTTTGCCGAGTCTTCAAGGGCGCTCACAGCATTTTCAGATTTTTGCCTTGATACATCCATGGCTTCTGCCAGCACTTTTAATTGTGAGTTGATTATCACAAGTCTCCCATTGTCTTTGGTCAACTGTTCCAGGTCCGCAATTTTTGCATCTTTTCGTCTGATGAGGCCTTCAATCTCTGCATTCAACCCTTGTAATCTGGTTGTGGATTCTGCCACACGGGATTCTAGGGCAACCGAGTCCTGCTCCAATGTTTCCACCTTCAGTCCCAGAGTAGATTCTGAAGATTCCAACTGACCAATTTTAGATTGCAGCCGTCCAGCCTCTTCCCTTGCCGAATTGGTGGTGGCCTCTGCCTGATTTCTGTTTGCAATGGCCTCCTGCAGCTCATTTCCTCTGATTGAAATATTCTGGGCCAATGAAGTCTGGCGGGAGGTAAGATCCCTTAGCTTTCCTTCCACATCAGCGATCTTGCCAACAACTTCTATGTGACGGGATGTCAGCTCCGGAAGATCCTGGAGCAATTTGGTGTGTGAAGCGATATCGGCATTCAGTTGTTCAGCCCTCTGGTCCAGGGTGACTTTTTCCACACGGAGTTGATTTCGCTCTTCTTCAAGGTTCATGACCTTGACCCCACAAACAATATTTAAAACGATGGTTAAAACCACTGCTCCGGTAATGATCCAGACATTATCAGATATCATTGACACCTCTCCATATTTTGAGGATTGAATCCACACACTCTTCCAGGTTTTCCTTTAATTGGTACACCCAGAAGCGTTTTATCTGCCACCCCAGGCCCCTGAGCTGATAATCCCGCCAGATATCTTCCTGCTTACGGGAGCCGTCAGGGTTCCGATGATACCGGTCACCGTCCACCTCTATATCCAACCTTAACGCATTTTCACCACTTCGGACCAATGCAAGATCCAGTCGTCTTCCGGCCACAGGGTACTGGGGAACGGGCTTAAGGTCCTTGGCCACCAAGGCTGTGTACAGCACTTTTTCCCATGGCGAATCATGGGGTGCCCAGGGACCTTTAACACCATTTTGATTATTCCAGGAACGCTCCACGGCAAGTTGTTCAATGTGTTTAACACCGCAGGAACGCGCCCATGGTTGATTGCCCACCACATGAAGCACGGCCCGGGCACGGCTGACGGCAACATTGAACAAATGACCCTGCTCCCTTAAAAAATGCAGTGAGCCCCGGGGCATATCCGGCCCGGCACATAGACTGAAAAACATAATGTCCCGCTCATCCCCCTGGAACCCGTGGGAGGTATCCACATGCAGGCGGGTCTCCGCCATGATCTCCTGAGAAATCTGTTTATCATACAGGGCATCATTGATCCGGTTAGCTTGCTGTCGAAAGGGGCTCACCACACCAATAGTTCCTCGAAAGCCTGTTTCCAGAAGTTCGACAATCAACTGAACCACCTTTTCGCACTCCTCCGGGCAATGACTTCCACTGGGACCACCACTTAATATTTCAGCTTCCACCGTTGTCCAGTGCATCCCGGGACGCATTCCAGGCGGAACATTCAAACGTGCTGGATCAACAGCAACCCGGAGCCTGTTATGATAAAAGGCGTCATTGGAATATCCGGCGATCTCTCCATGGTTACGATAGGTTTCATCAAGGAACACCGGCTCCACACCACTGGATTCTGCAAAGAGATCGTAAAGAGAGGTATTGGCATAGGAGAACCGATTATCAGGATAATGGGTAAACCCCACCCCCTGACGAATCATGGCATCCTGCCCCATGCCGAGATGGGCAATATGCCTGAGCTGAAAGGGATCACCAATGACACCCACCCGGCGTGCCCGGTACAGCACAGGGATGGCAGAAGCCATATCACATTGACTGGCTTCATCCACAATAGCCAGGTCAAACATCCCCGGCACCAGGGGTAAGCGTGAGCCCACCGACAAATTAGTCACAGCCCAACAGGGGAAATGTTTGAGTAAAAGCGCGATGTCTTGTTCCACCTGATCCAGGGTTTGACGGAACACCATCTCCGTCATCATACCGCTGGACAACCCTCTCAGAGCGGCCCGAAGGTTTGCCAGCCTTTCACGCGCTTCTCCCGGTGGCAAGCCACTGCTGCGGGCAGACAGGTCAAGTGGGAGAAGATCCTGGCTGATTGATTGAATCTTTTCAGACAAGACACCAATTTTTTTATAAAGCACATCCGCATCAGGAAGGGGTTTCAGGTCTTTCGTGGCTTCCTTTCCTTTTTGCACAGCCTCGGTATAAAAGGCCATTTGACGTAATGTGGCAAGATCTGCTTCCAGTGCAGTGAGCCCTCCATGTCGAGGCGAACAAAAAAGACTGGGCAAGCCAGGTAATTCAGATTGTTTAAAACATTTTTTGAGACGCAACAGGGCAAGCCGGACACGGGCAGAAAGGCGCTTCGTCCATGGGCCATTTTGCAGAGCAGCCACAATGCTTTCCAGTGCATCTGTCCACCCAACCGGAAAGATGTCTGGAAATTTACCCACCTTTTCACAAAATAACTCGGGCAGAAGCAGCGCATGAAAAGCCGCAGCCTCTTCCTGTTTGGCCATGCGGCTTCCAAGCCGATTAATCTTTTTGGCCATGGTGTCTCTGGTACCACGAATTTCAAGCAATTTTTCTGCATCTTTCAACAATTCTGCACGTGTTTCTTCAGCTTTAAAATTGTGACTGCCTTCCAGCAGGATGCGAATCACAGTAGAAAACGTGACCTTCAAATTTGGATCATCCTTGGAATTGGCACGCACCACATAGGGACGGCCATCTTCGACTTTAAGACGTTCCATCACTGCATCAACTGCTTTATGATTTTTACTGGCAAACAATACACTCTGGCCCCGCAGTCGCATACCCGCCATGGTTGTGGCAGCCACCTGACTCTTGCCGGTACCCGGTGGGCCGGTAATCACCGTCTGTTTTGCGCGCTGTAAAGTGCTTACCGCCCGGCGTTGGGTTGCATTCATGGGAAGTATATCCAGAAGGGTGGCAGCATGGTCATCCTGGCTGGACACCTCATCACTGGGCTCATCGTTGGAAAAAAGTGCCCCCAATGCCGTGGGTTTTAGCACGGCTTCTGAACATTGTGAAATGTGATGAAGCTCGGAAAGCAGAGTTTTAACATACTTCCCACTTTTTCCCATCATCAGAACAGCACGATTGTATATGCCAGAGGGTTTTCCTTTAAGGGAATCGTCCTGCACACGACTGGAAAAAAGGGGTTCTTTAATCAACTGGGGGAGCATGGCGGAAAGAGTGGACGTCAAATGCCACAGGGACTGAACATTTTTTCCTGAAAAGCTTTCAGTACTCTCATCAATGTCCATGAATCCACAGGCCGTGAGAAAGGCTTTTTTCTGATCTGAACTTCTCAGGCGTTTATTCAACCAGGAGGGATTCACCGCCGCCACTGGATCCTTGCAGGAAAAGCACCTGCGAACAGGATCATAGGACACTTTGACCTGGAAAACTGGCTTTACAATGGCACTGGCCGGGATATCTTTGTGGGCCTGGGGAAGCGCTCCCATATCTCCACAGGATAGCCCAATACCACCGACATTCCCGGATCTCTGCTGGCCAGGCGATTGAGTAAACCGGCATGATCTGTCTTGGGCGAAACAAATCCCATAAAGGTTTTCCCCGGATGGGGCATCCAGTCGCCATGCAGGAGAAGGTAAGTAAATTGCTCTCCCTCCTGATCGTCAAAATGTTGTGCCACGGCTCCGGCTTCCTGCTGCACACATTCAATAAGGTAATAAATGAATTTGCGAAATACCTGAAAATCCATAGTTTTATGGGGCGAGTTGTGCAGGGGAATTTGGGGAATTTCCAAACCCAGCAATGTCAATGCCTGGGGCGATAATTGTTGTAACAGCCGGTTAAAGGGTGCTGAATGAGCAGAGAGAGAGGGGATGTCACAAGAAACGTCCCTGTGTGTCGGCTCAATCCCCCGCCATGAAAATATGGCTTGCTCATTATCCAAAGCCTGCCGTACTGTATCCAGGATTTCTATATATTGATTTTGGGATTGGGAGGGAAACTGTCTTAAAATATCCAGGCAGGAAAACAAAGGGACGTCGTTGTTCATGGCGGATTTCAGATCATTGTTGTCGAATGACAAAAGCCCCCCCCCTTTTTACTGAGCCACATATCAGAAAAGCCTCCAAGAACATGATACTTTAGCACCACAAATAGAGAAATTTTGCTACTATTAAGTTACTCTGAGAACATACATGAAGGTAAAAAGCCTGTCAAAGACTATATTATTAAACAATAAAGCGTCATACAATTTAAGGGACTTTTGTTTTATTAATACCTGATCAAAGTCTTTCTCAGACGTCAAATTCAACCCAGTCAACCCATGGCAAACAATTTTAAGATTCATTCATTGAATTCATTGCTCCGAAACAAAATAATAGGCCCCCCTTCAATCCTTATTTACTATCACACCGGTCTGTTCTGCCCAAGATAATCGATTGGATTATCGAGTGGGATATCAAAATTTTAAATATTGCCGGGAAGAGCGGGAGTAAGGCGCCGAACATCCATGGTCAGATAAAGGATATCATCCGGCAGGTTTTGGAGGGGTATAATGGGTAAGATTACAAAAGAAGAGGCACGGGGAATCCTTGAGAATTATCTTGTGGAACAGACAAGAAAAAAAGCAAGCACGCTTAAAATAAGAGACTCCCAACCCGGTGATGAGGTCGGTGTTTATAATGCCGTCGGAATTGAAAATTGCTATATTGTTCATGTGCCAGATGACAACTGCAATTATATCGGAGCTTCCCGTATGATTGCAATATCTAAGGAAAATGGGGAAATAGTTATAGAAGGAAGGTTCGGGGAGTAAGAATCTGTTCATTGATTTTGCTTTTCTGGTTGCCCGAGATGTCCGATAATTAAACACTTGCCATGGGTATTGCATTGGAATTACTTTCTCAAGATTGCAACAAAATGCCCCGGGAGAGGACAGCCCCCCGGGGCGATACCAATAAAGACAGATTCAAGGAGAAAACAATGAACCATGTCCTGAATATTTTATAACCGTCTGAATTTGTGTTGTAAAGAGAGTATTAAAAACAACACAGGGCCATTTCTGAGTGCGACCTCAAACCCCCATCACCTACCCCTATTAAATTTTGACTGAAGTTTTTCAAGAGAATGTTTCAATGGAGGCTGCAACAAGTTTTTGACCAGCCTGGGAAGATCATCTGCTTGTGTTTTTAACATGCACTTCACAATCTCATCTGTTGCTCCGGCACTAAGGGAACCAACTTTTTTTATATCCTGATTTCCGGCAAAGTCGGACGGAGAAAACAGGTAATACTCATAAAGCTGTACCCAGGTATCCAGCTTAAAAAATGTCGTATTTTTTGGAATAAAAAACAAACTATTTTTCTTCTGACAGCCAATAATTATGGTTTTGTGTTTTTTCTGAGATGTAGTTTTTACGAATAAATATGGTTCTTTTTTATCGGGTGTGTTTAAAAGGACCAGGTATTTATTTCCGGTGAAACCATTATGAAAAACAAGATTGTGATGGTGAAAAATTGTTCCTCTGGGGTGCAATTAAGCAACTCCAAATATTTTAAACATCTCACGGCGTTCTTCCATCCGATCCTTTGCTTCGTCATGCGATAGGCTGGACCTGTTGTCATCCACAGCCAGTAGATAATCAATGGGCTGGAATTCCCCCCGTTCTTTTATCGTCTTATCCCAAGGCTCATTCCTGAAGTGGGTTGATTCAATCATTTGATCGGCGTTTGCATCTTTAAAGATAAAGGCGATTTCTTCCAAAAGGCGCAACTCCCTGGAGGAAAAGCAATCGTCATCAAAAGCTTTCTTAGGCGTTATTTTCTGAAAACCTTCTTTGGGCAAAGCATGTATTGCCTTAACCAAATCAGATCCCATTTTGCCAGACAATTCTTCAAATAGTTTTTTCGGTACCGGCCCCATCTCCCAAGCAAAGTATTGGAACCCTGTTACTGATTTACCTGTTTGTTTGAAATGGGAAAAATCGAAAAAATATAACAATTTTAACAACTTAATCTTTCCGCATTTATTTGTATTCTTAGCAAAATAAATTATTGCATTGATTAATTTTTCTCTATGGTTGGTAATAATCATACACACACTATCGGCAACAATATGCAATTTGTCAAGTCTGGTAATCTTATAGGCACCCAATAATTGCCATTCGACAGCACAAAATGGAGCCATCCTATTTTAAAGGGGATTATTCTCCCCTTTAAATACCCTTCCCCGGGGTGATTAATTTTGACTTTTTAAAATGCAGAATACTTTGGAGATCTCCCCCAAAATGGGGCGAACACTCAGCCGAAAATATTGCCGATTAAAGGGGATTCAGGTCCTTTTTACTATCCCGAAATTCGGGACAGCCCCAAATCGGTAAAGTTTGCTTTTTATCTCCAGGACCGGAAATAATTCCAAATGTCCGAAAAACGGACTTTTGAATAAAATCAACAATTCTGTGGAGCAGGTATCTGGTGTGGATGGTCGGGCTAAACTTTCCTTAGGTCGCCAAGGAGAGGCCCTGGGTTGATAGGGTCCCCGTATAAAAATAATTCTATCCAACCAGCAGAGCAAGCCCGGTCACATTTTGGCCGGGGTTTTTATTGGTGAACAAAGCGGTGGACAGGAAGAATTTTGTATATTTCCACCACATGAAATAAAGAATGGTGAAAAAATGGTGAAAATTAACCTTGAAAGCAAAAAAAATTTTCAACCAAAAGCTGAAAATTCTTGTTAATATTGGCTGGGTGATAAGAATTTGAACCTTAATTGACGGAGTCAGAGTCAGAACCAAACCGGCAAATTGATAAGAAGAAAAGACAAAACGTGTAAAATGTGTGTAAACTTTCTGAAAACAAAAAATCCCGATAAGTTTCCTTATCGGGATAGTATTTATTGGGTTGGCTCCCCAGCACGGATTTGAACCGCGGACCCATTGGTTAACAGCCAATTGCTCTGCCAACTGAGCTACTGGGGAGCAGTGTCTTAAAAACCTTCAAACAAGACTCGGTGTATATATATCAGCCCTTTTTTTTTGTCAAGAACAAATGACAAAAAATTTGACATCCGTGAATTATAGGCTTATTCTCTATCCATATTGATACATTACACTCAGGAGGAAAACCCATGGATATCAGCAACATAAATGCTTCCAATGCTTACACAACCAATGAATCGGTCAAGCCGCCAGTTGACAGCACCCTTCTTAAAGCTCAGGGCCCAAAAACCCCGGAAGCTGATCTGAACCAGAAGACAGAGAGGCAACCGACCTTTGAGGTCAATATCACCCGGGAAGCCCAAGACCGACTGGCTGCAGAAACAACGCAGCCCTCTATGGGAACACCCATGTCAGACAAGGATTCCGACGATGCCTCTGGCCGAAGTCAAAGCCCGGCCGCGGCCCAGGAAGCCAGACAAATTGTCAACATTGTTGCATAAGTAGGGATGCATTTTTATGCACCCCCTGATATTCACCTCCACCCAACCTGAACTGAAGCTGGAAATTTTATTATGATCACTGAAAATGGAATTGTCACCCGAACCGACCGCTCAACCGCCTGGATTAAAACCATTCGATCAGGCGCATGTGAAGGCTGTTCCTCCAAAGACACCTGTGGAGAAAGCCACGAGTCAAAAGAGATGACCCTAGAGCTCAAAAATACGCTGGGCGTTCAAACAGGAGACCAGGTTGTCATTGGGATTGAAACAAAACCCATGATTATTCTAAGTTTTCTTCTCTATGTATTTCCCATCCTTTTATTAATAACCGGTGCCGTCATCGGAGACCGTCTGGCACCGGTTCTTGGAATGAACGAATCCATTTGTGCCATGATCCTGGGATTTTCATTTTTTGGTGCAGCCTTCCTTTTTATCCGCAAAACACAAACCTCTCTTACCCAAAAAGAGGAATTCAAGCCCTTCCTTGTTCGAAAAAAAAGACACCCGAAGTCAGGGAACTGTCAAGTCTCATAAAATATATTTTTTCCTTGCCAATATAGCTTCAATATAATATAAACGCTGCCAGTTGTGGGTTTGTCGCTTAACTCTAACCCTTAAATTGCGAGAAGAATTTATGGCATCACAACGAGACCTAAAAGTAGCGCTATTAATTATGATCGTTCTATTGATCACAGGAATTGTATGCTACGCATCTTTCAGATCCCCTGCCCCGGATAATCCAGTACGTTTAATGTTTCAAAATAAAGCTGGTCAAGTTCTATTCACCCACCTTTCGCACACAGACGCCTATGGCTTGGAATGTCTGGACTGCCATCATAACATTGAAGATGATGATACTTACAACTGCAGCGAGTGCCATGAAGAAACCGGAGATGAAGACTTACCATCTATAGCTGATGCATTTCATGCACAGTGCAAGGGATGTCATGAAGAGTATGGCGCAGGTCCGGTAGAATGTAACTCGTGTCACAACCTTTAACCTAAGATTATTACAAATCCTTAGGCAAGGTTATGATCTAAGCTATTTACCAAACAAGGACTTATTATGATTAAACGATCTTTTTTTTCTTTAAACCAACCCAGGCTGTTCTATGATCTGGTGGAGCCGGATCTAAAAGAACCGGAGTCAATCCCTTTGCCGGCAAGCCTATCTGTCTTGCTATCCGAAGAAATTGACAGCACAAAACAGGCCCTGATTAAAAAAGGAGATGCCGTCAAAAAGGGAGAAAAATTAAGACTCTATGATGACAGCACTGCCTACACGACATCTCCTGTTGCAGGGACCATAAACCTCTTTGACACCTATTCCGATGATTTCGGCAAGATTGCCACCTTTATTGTTATCAAACCAGACCCAAATCCTTCCGAGGCCGACACCATTAAGCTGGATACAATTGAGGATATCGGATTTGCCGACCAGTTTTTACGCAAGCTCCCGGGCTCACCTCCCTTTGAAGTCCTTGCCAATGATCGCATAAAAATCAGCACCATTGTCATCACCTGTGCAGATACGGATCTTTTGTCCACCACCAACCAATTTGTAGGGTTGATGTACACGGATGAAATAAAAGCAGGCGCTAAAATCCTGAAAGCCATGACCCGGATTCCCAAGATTTGTATTACGATCCCGGAAGCGCTCAGAACCCGGGTGAATTTTGATTCCATCCAGGTAATAGAAACCGGTAATTCCTATCCATCCACCCTGCCGGCCATGATCATGAAGGATCATTTAAATATAGTTCTGCCGGCTGGCCAGACCCCTGAAGACAAAGGCGTTTGCTTTATCCGTGCCGAGGCCCTTGTCTCTCTTGCCCGGGTCTATAAAACCAAAGAGTCCGTATTTGATAAAATATTGACTCTTATCGGCAAAGATGGCACCCGCCACCGGGTTCGTGCCACAATCGGCACCCCTTTGAGTAAAATATTCAGCCGCTTCAATATCCACGTTAATGAACAAGACCGGATTATCATTGGTGGCCCCATGCGGGGATTTGCGACATTTACGGTCCACCATCCGGTACTTGCCGACATGGACACCGTCATTATTCAGGACAGGGACATCATTCCCCAATTGTCAGATTATCCCTGCATAAACTGCGGCAATTGTATCCGGATCTGTCCTGTTAATATTCCGGTGAACCTGCTGGTTCGCTATCTGGAAGCGAATCAGTATGAAGAAGCGGCAGACAGGTTTGATCTTGAGTCCTGCATTGAATGCGGACTATGTGCCTATGTCTGTACGGCGCGAATTCCTTTGTATCAATACATCCGCCTTGGGAAACATGAGCTGCTGACCCTTCGAGCAGACGCATAAAAATGGAGACTATCAATGACTACCAATAAACTAACCGTCTCCCATGCTCCCTTCTGGCATGACGGAGACTCTCTATTTCAAATGAACCTGAATATCCTTCTGGCCCTGCTTCCGGCAGCCATTTTTGGCATTATTCAGTTTGGTGCCCCGGCCCTGGGCGTGGTGGCGTTATCAATTTCCACGGCCATGCTCTGGGAACTTATCATGAACCTGATGTCAAAAAAACCGCTCACCGTGGGAGACCTGGATTCGGCCGTCATCGGTATGATTTTCGGCATCATGCTACCAGCAACCGCTCCCTTTTGGCTGGTGGTGGTGGGAACATTTGTCGCTGTGGTCATCGGAAAGATGATTTTTGGCGGTATCGGTGCCAACCCCTTTAACCCGGCCCTCATCGGCATGTCCTTTCTCATGCTCTCCTGGCGAGTAATGTTTGATTTTGATGCGGCCTATGTGAATTACGATTTTGGCTTCACTGCCCTGGCCCCCCTGGCCGCCCTGAAATTCCAGGGAGCCGCCGCAGTCGCAGATCTTTTCCCCACAGGGGACCTGATCATGGGCAAACAGGTGGGCGCCATTGGCTCCACCTTTGGGTTGGGAATTATCCTCGGCGGCATATACCTGATACTGAGAGGATATATCCGCTGGGAAATTTCAATTTCCTTTATTCTGGGCATCATTGTAACCGCCTTTTGCTTCAACATGGCAAATCCTCAAGTTTATGGCGGCCCTGTCATTCATCTTTTCTCCGGCTATACCCTATTGGGCGCTTTTTTTCTGGCCACTGAAAACTCATCTTCCCCGGTCAACATAATTCCCATGTTCATCTATGGATTTTCTGCTGCCGCAATGATCATCCTCATGCGCAACATCGGCGTATATGAGGACGGCACTGTATTGGCCATCCTGTTGCTGAACCTTGTAAGTCCCCTGGTTGATAACATTAGGCCCAAGGCTTTGGGAAAGGCAGGTAACAATGCGTGAAATGATGAATATGATCCTTGTGTTGACAGTATTGACTGCTTTTTCCGGCGGGCTTCTTGCCGCCGTACAATCGGGAACTGCCGTACAAATTGAAAACCAGGTCTTAAAATTTCAAAAGGCACCCGCCATTGCGCAAATTTTTCCCGACGCCACAAATGATCCTCTGGCGGAGCGATTCAACATCCCAACAGACACGGGTGAACTCCAGATTTTTCCCGGCATCCTGGCAGACGGTTCAAAGGCAATTGCCTTTGAAACAAAGGGCGTTGGTTTTGGGGGCCCCATCGGTCTCATGGTGGGAATCAATCTTGACACCGACCAGATCATCGAAGCCAGGGTCACCACCCATGCAGAAACACCGGGTATCGGTACAAGGGCGAAAACAGATCTTTCCTTTGTGGGCCAATTTGCAGGAAAAGGCCTTGATACAAACTTTGCTTTAAAAGGCGACAATGGAAAAATAGACGCCATGTCCGGCGCCACGGTTACCTCAAAGGGTGTCAGCATTGCAGCAATTCAGGCAAAAGAACTCTACCAGCGGCTGAAACCTGAAATTGTGAAACAGATAAAATAAGCCTTAGATATTCAGGAGATATGAATTATGGCACAATCCTTGGCAAAAGAATTTACAAAAGGACTCTGGGCTGAATTACCACCCTTCCGGCTGGTTCTGGGACTCTGTCCGGTCCTGGCCGTCACAAAATCCGTTGAAAACGGTATTGGAATGGGGGTTGCAACCACCTTTGTTCTTATTTTTTCAAACCTCTTAGTTTCCCTTCTTCGCAACATCATACCCTCAAAGGTCAGGATTGCCTGCTATGTCGTCATCATTGCCACCTTTGTGACCATTGTGGAATTGTTGATGCAGGCATATACTTATGGGTTATTCCTGAAACTGGGGATTTTCATCCCCCTGATCGTGGTGAACTGTATCGTGTTGGGAAGGGCAGAAGCCTTTGCCAGTAAAAACAGTCCCATGCTCTCCGTTGCAGACGGGTTGGGGATAGGACTGGGTTTCACCCTTTCCCTTGCAGCCCTCGGGGCTGTCAGAGAATTTTTAGGAAACGGCACCCTTACCATCTGGGAAGGGCTCCCTGTCTTTGAGATGGGTGCCGGTTTTCTTCCCTTCCAGTTCATGATCGAAGCCCCCGGCGCATTTGTGGGCCTGGGACTCATGCTCTGCTTAATGAACCTCATCGGTAAAAAATAAAAGGAGATAAACATGGGTGATCTATTCGTCCTGGCAATCAGTTGTATTTTTATCAATAATATTCTCCTTGCCCAGTTTCTTGGCAACTGTCCATTCCTGGGGACGTCCAAAAAAATGGAGACCGCCGTGGGAATGTCAATGGCAGTTATCTTTGTTCTGGTAATGGCAGGTCTTATTACCTGGATTGTGGATGTATACCTGCTAAAAGCATTGAATGTTGAATATTTACGGACCGTTTCTTTTATCCTGGTCATTGCATCTCTGGTCCAGTTTGTGGAAATGTTCTTAAAGAAAAGCATCCCCGGCCTCTATGCCGGATTGGGTATTTTTCTTCCCCTGATTACCACCAATTGTGCAGTCATGGGGGTTTGCCTGATCAATATCAAAGAGGACTATACCTTTCTCCAAACAGCCGTATCCTCCTTTGCCTATGCAGTGGGGTTTGGTCTGGCGCTTATCTTGTTTGCAGGGGTAAGAGAACGGATCAATATCGCCCGGGTACCCAAGTGTCTGCAGGATACTTCCATCGGCCTTGTAACCGCAGGAATAATTGCGCTTACTTTCATGTCATTTAAGGGAATGGTTTAAAACGCATTGGAATATTTTCTCCCTCCAAAAGGTCATAGGGGAGAATGCTCTAACTAAATCAAGGTGATAATATGATTCCAGCTTTATTGTTCATGCTCGGTATCGGTGCCGTCTGCGGTATTGTACTGAGTCTTTCCTCCAAGGTCTTTTATGTGTATGAAGACCCCAGAATTTCCCAGGTCGAAAATAACCTGGCCGCTGCCAACTGCGGCGGGTGTGGTTATGCTGGCTGCTCAGCAGCGGCAGAAGCCATTGTAAGCGGCAAGGAACTGCCCAGTCTCTGCGTTATCAACAGCAAGGAAGGCGTGGAAGCCGTTTCAAGAATCATGGGGGTTGATGCCGGTTCTGCAGAAAGCCCTATGTCCTACAATTTGTGTGAAGGCGGTTTTCGGGCCGAGGATAAATATCATTATATGGGAGTTTCTTCCTGCAAAGCCATGGCCGTTGTTTTCGGCGGCAAACGGCTCTGTACAGTGGGATGCATCGGACTTGGTGACTGTGTCAAGGCCTGTCAGTTCGGCGCGGTCCACATGGGGCCCGAAGGTCATCCTGTTGTGGATGAGGACAAATGCGTTGGCTGCGGGGCCTGTCAGAAGGCCTGTCCCAAGAATATTATCGAAGTCAAAACCCTTTCTGAAAAACTCATGAAGTTTAACCAGCAACATGATCCCCTGGCACCCTGTTCCCAAACCTGTCCGGCAGAAATCAATATCCCCAGGTACATCAACCAGATCAAGCAAGGCAAATACAAGGAAGCTGTTCAGACTATTCGCATGAGAAACCCCTTGCCCCTTGCCTGTGGCAGGGTCTGCCCCCACCCCTGCGAAGATCAATGCCGCAGAGGCGTTGAAGACGAACCCGTCTCCATCAACCAGCTCAAACGCTTTGCATCAGACTATGAAATGAATACGGGTAGCAGGATCCCCATCACCTGCGCCCCGGCTACCGGCAAAAAAATTGCCGTCATAGGCGGTGGCCCCTCCGGGCTCTCCTGTGCCTTCTTTTTACGCCGCATCGGACACCAGGTTAACATTTTTGAAGCCATGCCTAAACTGGGCGGCATGCTCCGGTATGGGATTCCCGAATACAGGCTCCCCAAAAAAGTATTAGACTGGGAAATCCAAGGAATTCTTGACCTGGGAATCAACCACTTTCCCTATCTAAAATTTGGGGTGGACTTTGGCCTGGGGTCTCTCATGGCTGCGGGGTATCAAGCGGTTTTCCTGGGGGTGGGTGCCTGGGAAGATTATTCCCTGGGTATTGAAGGCGAAGATCTGAATGGTTGCTTTACCGGTATTAATTTCTTACAGAGAATCTCCGGGGGTGAGAAAATCAAGCTGGGCAGAACCGCGGCGGTTGTCGGCGGTGGGAACACGGCAGTTGATTGTGCCAGAACCCTTTTAAGGCTCGGGCTTGATAAAGTCTACATGGTTTACAGGCGAACCCGAAAAGAAATGCCAGCCAATGAGGTGGAGATTGTGGCCTCGGAAGAAGAAGGCATTGATTTTGTATTCCTAGCAGCCCCCACCCGGGTGGTCCCAGATGAAAATGGAAAATGCCAGCAACTCGAATACCTGCAAATGAAGCTGGGTGAGCCCGATGCATCCGGCCGTCGGCGTCCCGAACCCATTGAGGGTTCTGAAACCCTGCTGGATGTGGACATGGTCATCTCAGCCATTGGCCAGTCTCCAGAAGCTTCCTTTAAAAAACAGGATCCCCATCCCCGGATGAAGGAACTGGAGTTAACCCGGTGGAATACCATAGACAATGATCCGGCCACCCTCCAATCCTCCATCCCCTATATCTTTACGGCAGGAGATGCTGCCACAGGCCCCTCTCTTGTCGTGACTGCCATTGGCGGTGGACGAAGGGCTGCAAGGTCCATTGACCTTTTCCTGAAAGGAGAGCCAGTGGAACCTGTCAAGGATTCACTCCAGCAAAAACGGATCCATGAATCCATTTTTACCCACGTGGATGGAATAAAACATATCAAACGGGCAAAGATGCCCGAACTCCATGTGTCAGAGCGTCTTGACTCCATGGTGGAAGTGGACCTTGTTCTTCCAGAGGAGGTTGCCCTCAAGGAAGCAGAACGCTGTCTTAATTGCTGCAGAATCTGTTATAATCCGGATTCTGATTTCCCCATATCTAAATAAAACAACCCCACAAGAAATCTGCCCCAAAGGGCAGATTTCTTGTGCCTATTACGTGAGGGTATCCCAAAATCACTTGGATACCCTTTTTTATTGCCTGAGCTAAAATACTCTAAGATAAGATACTCTAGGCTAAAATACTCTGAGATAGGATACAATGACCCACCCAAAATTAAAAATCATGGGGATAACCCTGGCCGGTATTCTGCTTGTGACCAGTGTGGTTTTGTCTCTTTTTATCTTTCAAATGAAGCACTTCATAGCGACACCCTGCACCTCCCAGGAACGACAGATTACCTTTACCATCACGGCGGGTCAGAGTCTGGGACAGGTTGCTGCCAACCTTGAAAATCAGGGACTTATCACCAACCAATCCCTATTTAAACTTTATGTTCGATATAAACGGGCCGCCACCCGGCTTATGGCGGGTGAATACCAGCTTTCTGCCCATATTCCTCCGACTAGGATACTGGATCAACTCCTCAAGGGCAGGGTCAAGCTCTACCGGTTGACCATCCCGGAAGGACTGAATATGGATGAAATTGCGCTTCTGGTACAAAAAGCAAACATTTGTGATGCCACACCCTTTTTGTCCCTTTGCCGGGATACCGATTTTATCAAAACCCTGAAGGTAAATTCCCATTCCCTGGAAGGCTATCTATACCCGGACACTTATTTTTTCCCCAAACAGACCACCTGCCGGCAGGTGGTTCAAAAAATGGTGGCCTCCTTTCACAAAATTTACACCCGGGAATGGGAAAAGAGAACCCAGGAGCTGGGTTTTACCGTCCACGAAATAGTAACCCTGGCGGCTATTATCGAAAAAGAGACCGGGGATGCGTCTGAGCGGCCCTTGATTTCTTCTGTATTTCACAATCGCCTCAAACGAAATATGCGCATGGAAAGTGATCCCACCGTCATCTACGGGGATAAAGACTTTGACGGCAGAATAAGAACGAGACATTTACGACGAAAGACCCCTTACAACACCTATCAACTCAGAGGCCTGCCCCTGGGCCCCATTGCAAACCCAGGAGCCCTGGCAATAGAAGCGGCACTCTATCCGGATGCGAGTCCCTATCTTTTTTTTGTATCAAAGAATGACACCACCCATTATTTCTCAAAAACCTTGTCAGAACATAACAAGGCGGTAAGAAAATATCAGCTCAACCAATAAACGAGCGAATAAAATTTTTAGCCTTGTTAGTTTTGGAACATCTCTTCAATCATCAAATTGTTTAAGATAAACGACCAGGGCACCACTTTTGGATTTTTTTTGTCGATCCCATTCATAGGCCAGAACCATATTCTGATCCTTCATGATCTTGAGCAGGTCTTCAATTACATCGGGCAGCACCGGCCCTATATCAGAATGAAGCCCTTTGCCGACAATGAGGCGCAGGGAGAAATATCCTTGATGTTTACAGGTTGAAATAAAGGCTTTGGCCTTGAGCTGCGCCCCAAGGGCCGTAAATCCATGAAGATCCAGTTCCGCCTCGGGTGGGGGATACCGTTTAAGCCTTTTTTTGATAGGCATGGGGTTGGATTTCTTGTTAGCAGGCCCTGTTTTTTGTTTTAAAGACGCCTCTAAAAGTAGCGCAAAATTTTCTTCCGGTTCACCCCTTTCACCTGGTTCTTTTGGGGCTGCTGATCCCCCTGATCCCCCTGATCCCCCTGATTCCCCTGATTCCCCTGATTCCCCTGATTCCCCTGATTCATTATGGAGGGATTTGGACACAAGGTCCTGGTCATTTGAAAGAAATTGCGCTTCAAACTCTTCAATCACAGGCAATCCATGCTTATTAAGCCTAGGAATTGCCCGGCCTTTTTGGGATGTTTTTTTTGAGTCTTCTGAACAGATCGATGAAGGGGCCTCCATGAATGCTGAAAAAAGGTTCTGATCGGAATCCAGAACCGGCAAATCATTTTTTGTAATTTTTTTACTATTTTTTTTGGAAGCTTTATCCTGTTTTGTCATGGGCCTATTCTATCCCAAAGGGCGTTTTTTTTCAAGGCCACACCCAAGTCTTATGTTTGACTTTACCTATCCATCCTGTTATGGTTTGATCCATGAATATTGGGTGCATTGTAGAATATATAGATCAGCAAAAAATTGTATCAGCGGTCATCTTAAGCGAGAAAAAAGGCAAGCTCAGATTACTCAATGAGAATGGCCGGGAGGTCAATTTTTCCGAAAAAAGACTCTCCCATATCTCACAGCTGAGCCTGGATATAGCCCTGTCCAAAACTGCCCTTGTCAATCACCTGAAACAAGCGACGGAAACCAGGAAACGGCTGGCTGAAACTATTGATATCCGGGAATTGTGGGAAATTTTCCATGATGAACCCGAAGAGATTGATATGGATGCCATGACCCTATTCTGTTTTGATCCTCCCCTGACACCGGACCATGAAGCAGCCGTTGTCCGTGCCTTTTTTAATGACCGGCTCTATTTTAAAATCAATAATGCTATCTTCACCCCCTGTAGCCCGGAGCAAGTGGAAGGCAAAAAAAGACAGATAAAAGAAGGGGAAAGACGGGAAGGCCTCATCTCCAAGGGAGCACAATGGCTGACCCTCATGCAGGCTGAACGACTTCCGGAAATACCGGTACCGGTAGATCCGGGGGTGATAGAGATCCTTAAATCCTATTATCTTCAGGGCAGCGACAGTCATTTTAGCGCAGTTGCAAAACAAATGCTTAAAAAATCAGACCTGAGTGCACCGGAACAATTGTTTAAAATTTTTGTAAATGCCGGCATCTGGGATATTGATGAAAACATTGATCTTCTGGCCATGCAGATTTCCACAACCTTTTCCGACACCGTGCTTGGGGCTACAAAAGAACTGAGTCAAACCCAGAGCCATGTATTCAAAGACCCCCAGCGCATGGACCTGACCGATATTCCTTTGATCACAATTGACGGTCAATCCACCCAGGACTACGACGATGCCATCAGCCTTGAAAATACGGAAAACGGATACCGCCTGGGAATCCACATCATTGATGTGGCTGCCTATATCAAATCCGGAGATCCCATTGACATGGCGGCACGGTATAGAGCAAGTTCCATTTATATGCCCGATGACAAACTGCCCATGATCCCGCCCTCCCTGTCAGAAGACCTTTGCAGCCTGAAAGAAGGTCAAACAAGACCGGGCATCAGCACCCTGGTTAAGATGAACCGTTTTTTCGAAATCCTGGAATACAACATTGTTCCCAGCATTATACGAGTTCATAAACAGATGAGCTATACAGAAGCCAACCTGCTGAACGGGAAAAATGATCCCATCACCAGCCTGTACAAGATTGCCACCCTCCTGCGTGAAAAACGGCTTAAAGCTGGCGGCATCCAGATTACCCTACCCGAAGTAAATGTCTGGCTGGAAGATAACCGAGAGATCCGATATGCAAAGATAGACCGGGAAAACCCCTCCCGGATGCTGGTATCGGAGATGATGATTCTGGCCAATTCCCTCATGGCCGAATTTTTGGCCGACCACAACGTTCCGGCCGTGTTCAGATCCCAGGCACCTCCCAGGCAAAGGATCTTCAAAGGGATTGAAACCGCCCTCATGCCCAACTTCCTACAGCGAAAACAATTGAGCCGGGCCATAATCGGCATCAAACCAGAACTTCATGCCGGACTCGGGGTAAAGGCCTATGCCACTGCCACCTCCCCCATCAGACGCTATCATGACCTGCTGACCCAGCGCCAGATCAAGTCAATCCTCGGCATTGGAAAGGCCTATTCAAAACTAGCGCTGGAAGAAATTCTCCAGACCATTGCTGTACCCATGGCCAACTCCGGCCGAATCCAGGGAGCCAGAAAACGATATTGGCTGATCAAATATCTTGAAACCATGAGGGGAAAAAGTTTTGAAACCCTTGTCCTGGACTGCCACAGGGATTATTATAATATTCTTCTCAAAGAATTCATGCTCGAAGCCAGACTCCCCCATTCAGGTCTTAAACTCAAGGTGGGAGATATCCTCCACGTGACCATCCAGCACGCCGATGCCCGAAGAAATCAGCTGTCCTTATTTGCTGCCTGAATAATTTGCTGCCTGAAGGGTTTGCTGCCTAAAATTTTGAGAAGATCGGTAAGTTGTATGCAAAAAATCATTTTGATTACAGGGGCTGTTACCAGCGGGAAAACAAGTTTTCTGGAGTTATTAGCAGGGCGGTTCTCCCCCCCATGGCAGACAGACGGATTTTTGGCGAAGGCGCCTGAAAGAATATATAATTCTGCCCAATTTGCTTCAAGGTATGTACTTTATCGAATAGGAAAACAAGAAAGCTATCCTTGGGCAACTCCGAGAAAAAACAACAACGGATATTTTTTCAATCAGGATACCCAAAATTTCCTGGACAACAATTTTATTGACACACTTCTGTCCAGTTGTCCGGACATGTTCTTTATTGACGAACTTGGCAAACTGGAACTCAGAGGTGCAGGACTTGAAAAGGTATTGCTGGCAGCCATCAACTCAGAGATTAAACTACTTGTTTGCACTGTTAAAAAAAGATTTTTCAATGATATCGTTGAAAAATACGATTTACAAAATTCCATATGTATTGACCTTGATATCATGGACAAAGACCTGGCAGCTCAAAAAATCATCCGGTATATTGATGATTCTTTTTTTTCTGATTAACAAAAATTGTTTTAAGTGTACATTATCTTGTGCAGTGCCCGAATTTCCTTGCAATCCCATATCCCATGACCTAATCTACACCAATTCTTTTTCACTTTTCTTAAAACCCCTTTTGCAATAGGTGAATTCCATGAATTACGAATCCATTATTTACGAGAAAAAAGACAAGATCGGACTGATCCAGCTGAATCGTCCCAAGGTGCTCAATGCCATGAACCGCCAACTCTGGATTGAAATCCAGGATGCCCTTGAGGATGTCAAACAAGACAGCCAGATTAAAGCGCTTATCATCACAGGTGCTGGCAGGGCCTTTTCAACCGGGGCGGACCTGAAGGATTCCAAGGACAGAAGCATTGAAGAGTACAGGCGTTACCTTGAATCCCTCCAGGAGGCGTCCAGAAAAATAATCCGGTTTGAAAAACCCACCATTGCCGCCATTAATGGATATGCACTTGGCTCCGGGTACGAGCTTGCCCTGGCCTGTGATATCAGGATTGCGGCAGAAGATGCCCTCATCGGATCTCCCGAGGCAAGGGTCACCTCATCTGTAACAGGCGGCGCATTTCGCCTGGTTCAGGATCTGATAGGCCCTGGCAAGGCAAGGGAGCTTTTGTTTACCGCCGAAAATATTACAGGGGTTGAAGCTGCGAGAATCGGTCTGGTCAATAAAGCGGTTCCCCTGGAAAACTTAATGGATGAAGCCATGGCCATGGCCCATAAAATTGTCGAAAACTCATCCTTTTCCCTGAAACTCATCAAAAAAGGATTCCTCATGGCCCAGGGAGAGAGCAGCCTTGAGGCCTTGATGGATTATGAGATTGAAGCCTGCCTGGCCTGTGTGTCAACCAAGGAAAGAGAGCTTTCTTTGGATACCTTTGAGCAGAGAAAAAAATAAAGGAAAATATCATGTTGGATAAAGTGCTCAATGCAAAATCCGTTGCCATCATTGGTGCGTCCAAAAACAAAACAAAGCGAGGATACCAGGCCATTAAAACCCTTCTTGCAGATGGGTTTGAAGGCGAAATTTATCCGGTAAACCCCAAAGAAGAAAAGATACTGGGACTTGCCTGCTATAAAGATATTATGGACATTGAAGGGGATGTGGATTTAGCGCTTATTACCACCCCTGCCAGAACCATCCCCGACATTTTAAAAAGATGCGGCCAAAAAAAAGTTGCAGGAGCCGTCATCATCGCCGGGGGGTTCAGGGAACTTGGGGATAAGGGCAAAGAGCTGGAACAAGCCGTTGTCAATGCCGCACAGGAAAATGGCATCCGATTTATCGGACCCAACACCTCGGGCATGATCAACCTTAAAACAAATATGAACCTTGTGGGAATCCAGAATGCACCCTTGGGAAATATCGCCCTGCTATGCCAAAGCGGGAACATGGCCCTGACGCTTATCACCGAAGCCACCATCCGCAAACATGAAGGGTTTACCTACTATGTGGGTGTCGGCAACGAATCCGATATTAAGTTCCATGAATATCTTGAATTTTTCAGAAATGATCCCGACACAAAAGTGATTCTCATGTATGTGGAAGGCATGAGCGAGGGGCGAAAATTCTTGCAGGAAGCCTATAAAACCAGCATTAAAAAGCCCATTGTTCTCTTGAAAAGTGGACGGTCGGCCACGGGCAAAAGATCGGCCGGATCCCATACAGGTTCCCTTGCAGGCGTAAGTGAGGTTGCAAAGGCGGCCTATGCCAGGGCCGGTATTATTGTCATTGAAAATTCCGATGAACTTTTTCCTGTGGCAGAAACCCTTTCAAGCCAGCCTGCCATTAAAAACAATTCCATTGCCATTCTTGCCGACGGCGGGGGGCACGCCACCATTGCGGCAGATCTTTTGTCCGATTACGGGATTAACATGCCCCAATTATCGGATAAAACCCAGGCCCAATTGAGGGCAATCCTGCCCGAGGCAGCATCTGTTGTCAATCCGGTTGATGTGGCAGGGGGAACAGATGCGGACCCCAGCCTGTTTGCCGATTGTGTCAAAATCATCATCAAGGACCCCAATGTCGGCGGAATACTTGTGGTCGGTCTTTTTGGGGGATACGGCATCCGGTTTGATCAAAGCCTGGCCATTGGGGAGGAAGCGGCTGCCCATCGCTTCGGCGCCATGGTCAAAAAGAGGAATAAACCGATCCTTGTCCATTCCCTTTACAGTTCCCACGAGTCCCGGGCCCTGGATCTGCTGCGCCACTATGATATACCGGTCCATGATTCCCTGGATATTTCCTGTAAGTGTGTGGCCGCTTTGTGCGAATACGGCCGTTACTTGAAATCCTACCATGCAAAAACCAGTTTTGTTTTTAACTGGAAGAACCGGGCCAAAAAAGAAGGCGATCTTATTATTGAGACTGCCAGACAAGAAGGCCGACATGTATTGTTAGAACATGAAGCAAAAAGCCTGATCAAACTCCACGGGGCCCAGACCGATGTGGGACAGGTGGCCAAAACGGAAGACGAGGCCTGGGAAATTGCAAAAAAAATATCTAAGAACCTGGTATTAAAAATTGTATCGCCGGATATCCTGCACAAAAGCGATGCCGGGGGGGTAAAACTTAACCTTGGGTCGGAAAACGAAGTCAGAAACGCATTTCGACAAATCATGAAAAACGCTCTGGCCTATAACCCAAAGGCTGACATCCGGGGGGTATTGGTTTCCCCCATGGCCCAAACAGGGCTTGAGATTATCATCGGGACCAAAACAGACGAATTGTTCGGACCGGTCATCATGTATGGACTGGGAGGAATCATGGTTGAAATCATGAAGGATGTGACCTTCTGGGTGTTGCCGATATCCCCTGCCTCCTGTCGAAAAATGATAGAAGATACCCGCTCTTCTATCATTTTGGACGGGGTCAGGGGCCAAAACGGGTATGATAAAAAGGCCCTGAGAAAACTGATATCCATCTGTTCTGAACTGATTGAATCCTATCCTGACATTGAAGAGATGGATCTAAATCCCGTGATTCTCTATGAACAGGGGCTGGATGTGGTGGATGCCAGAATTATACTGAAAAAATAACTAACGGGGTCAGGCTTGCTTTGTTGCGCTTTGCTTAAAGCGCAACAAAGCAAGCCTGACCCCTATTCTTTCTAGTGCTTAAAACTTCTTTGTCCGGTGTAAAC